>Ga0224512_10000069_pt1 | contig 108885 bp, 95 predicted proteins | sample SF_May12_sed_USG_4_FD_169103 | JGI IMG/M metagenome (GOLD analysis project Ga0224512, IMG submission 169103) | Sediment microbial communities from San Francisco Bay, California, United States - SF_May12_sed_USGS_13 | ecosystem: Environmental > Aquatic > Marine > Sediment | place: USA... | reverse complement strand
CGATGCACTGTTCGGTGTGAAAGGATCCCTGGTTACCCGTGATGCCCTGGCAGAGAATCTTGCTGTCCTTGTTGACCAGAATACTCATTAACTTATCTCGTCAGGCCGCCGCGGCAACCACTTTCTGGGCCGCGTCGGTAAGATCCTCGGCCGCAATAATGTCCAGTCCGCTGTTATCGAGGAGCTTAAGTCCCTTGTCTACATTGGTTCCTTCCAGGCGCACAACGACAGGTACTTTGACGCCGACGTCCTTGACCGCACTGATGATGCCGGCGGCAATATCGTCACAGCGAACGATGCCACCGAAAATATTCACGAGAATTGCAGCCACATTGTCATTCGAGAGGATCAGTTTAAAGGCCTCCGCAACACGATCGGGCGTTGCGCCTCCACCAACGTCCAGGAAGTTCGCCGGATCACCGCCATGCAACTTTATGAGGTCCATCGTAGCCATGGCCAGGCCCGCGCCATTCACCATGCAGGCGATATTGCCATCGAGTGAGACGTAGTTAAGATCGTGTTCGGCCGCCTTGCGTTCAGCCTCGTCTTCCTGCGACTTATCCCTGAGTTCGGCGATCTTCGGCTGACGGAACAGCGCACTACTGTCGATATTGATCTTGCCGTCGAGTGCGACGACGTCACCTGCTTTGGTCGTTATCAGCGGGTTCACTTCGATCAGGCTCGCATCCGTGTCCAGGTAGAGCTGGTACAGGCGCTTGATGAGGGCACCAAACTGTCGCATTTGCTTCTTGTCGAGTTCGAGACCGAACGCGAGTTGGCGCGCCTGGTAGTCCTGCAGACCAGCATCAGGGGCAATTGCGACCGAGAAAATCCGCTCGGGCGTTTCTGCAGCGACCTTTTCGATGTCCATGCCGCCAGCGGCCGACGCGATGAAAGAAATGCGGCTGACTTCGCGATCGACGAGCATACTGAGGTAAAGCTCGCGGTCGATATCCGAACCCTGCTCGATATATACCGTATTGACCGGTAGGCCCTCGGGTCCCGTCTGGTGCGTAACCAGGGTTGAGCCCAACATCTTGTCCGTGTACTCGCGTACCTCGTCAAGCGTGCGCGCAAGCTTCACGCCGCCGGCCTTGCCGCGGCCACCCGCATGGACCTGCGCCTTGACGACCCAGAGCTGACCACCGAGTTCCTGGGCGGCCTTGACGGCTGCGTTCGGCGATTCGGCCGGGATACCGCGCGGCACCGGAATCCCGTACTCGGCGAACAACCGCTTGGATTGATATTCGTGGAGATTCATAAGTCTGCTTTTCTTCTGATTATCGTGCCTGGACAGGGCCGCAGATATTTCGCGCTCGATGCGAAAATTCAGCGTATTTTGGAGGTTTGCGGGACCCATGTCCATATTCGGTCTACAATCGGCGCAACTCATTGACGCGATTCATGGATATCCATTGAGCCCGATTCCAAGCAACTGCCCGGTTCCGGCAGCCCATCATCGATGAATGAGGCACCAACCGAATCTCTACTGAGACGCACCTTCCGCAGATCCCGGGATGCGCTGACGCAACGGACCGTTGATGAGCCGGAACTGACCGCGCGTGTACTCGTAACCCTGAACGCATTTCGCCTGCTGATCTGTCTCGCGCTACTCGTACTGTTTTTCGCCGGAGACGATCCAAGATTCTTCGGCGACCGCTACCCGACGCTGTTCGCGGCAACCGCGGCAGGCTACCTGTTGTTCGCCGTACTAACGGCTGTCCTGTTGCGACTGGGCCGGGCCCCGCACGGCGTGATTGGCATCATGCAAATGCTGGTGGATATTGTCGCTGTTGTCGTTCTGATGCATGCCAGTGGCGGAATCTCGAGCGGTCTCGGCGGCTTGCTAGTCGTCTTCGTGGGTGCCGGCAGTCTGGTTCTGCCCTTTCAGTATCCGGCGATCATGGCGGCCATCGCGACGTTCGCAATCCTGGGCGAGCAGGCGGTCCTGAAATTGAGTGACCTCGATCTGGCGCCCAATTTTCCGGCCGCCGGGATTTTGAGTGCCATTATTTTTGCCATGGCGCTGGCGGCGCAGCCGCTCACGCGGCGTATCCGGGCCAGTGAGGCCATGGCCCGCAAGTTCGGCATCGATCTGCAAAATGTATCCGAACTGAACCAGTACATTGTTCAGCACCTGCGAGAAAGTATCGTTGTAATCGACGCCGATGACACGATTCGCCTGATCAACAGCTCCGCGATACAGCTGCTCGCAGGCGGCAACCCCGAGCCCGGCAGCCCGCTGCAGGCGGCGTCGGACGCATTGGGGGACTATGTAAGGGCATGGCGGCAGGACCCGGCCAAGTCGTCTCACGCCGATTTCACGCTCATCACCGAGGGGAGCAACGTTCGCGTCAGCGCCCACCTGGCACCGCTGGGCAGAGACGGCCAGCGTGCCGGGCCCGTGCTGATTTTCCTCGAAGACGTCAGCATCCTCAATGCGCGAGTGCAGCAATCCAAGCTCGCGTCACTCGGTCGACTCAGTGCGAGTATCGCGCACGAGATCCGCAACCCAGTGGGGGCCATGAGTCACGCGGCCCAGCTTTTGCAGGAATCTCGGGGGCTGACCGAAGACGACAAGCGCCTGACCGAAATCATCCAGACGCATTCGGGCCGCATCAGCCATATTATCGACAACGTCCTGCAGCTGTCGCGGCGCGAATCCAGCCGGCCTTTGCGGCTAACGTTGAAAACATGGCTGGACGATTTTGCGCGTGAATTCGTTAGAACACTCGAACTGCAGGAAGGCGAATTCACGGTCAAAGACGTTTCCGAAGAAATCGAAGTACGCATGGACCCGAGCCATCTGCGCCAGATTCTGTGGAACCTCTGCGACAACGCGGTCAAATACGCGAGCGAGACCGGCGGCATCCTGGTCGAGCTTCAGGCGGGACGTATGCCCAGCCAGGGCCGGCCGTTTCTCGATGTGCTCGACTGCGGCCTCGGCGTCGACAAGGAAACGGCCGACAATATATTCGAGCCCTTCTTCACGGCACGCTCCGGCGGTACGGGCCTCGGCCTCTATATTTCCCGCGAGCTTTGCGAGCTGAATCGCGCGACCCTGCTTTACCTTGACCGACCCGGTGGAGGCAGTATCTTTCGTATCGTATTCGCGGATCCGGACCGCTGGGAACTACAGGGCGAACAATGAAGCAACCGCTGGCACTTGTCATCGATGACGAGCCTGACATTCGTGAGCTGCTGAGGTTGACGTTAGGCAGGATGAAGATCCGGACGGAGTCAGCGGCCAATGTGCAAAGCGCCAAAGCCCTGCTGCGCAAGCACAGGTTCGACTTTTGCCTGACCGATATGCGTCTGCCCGACGGCGACGGACTCGAACTCGTCGAATGGATGCAAAGCAACGCGTCCGGGGTACCCGTGGCAGTCATCACCGCCCACGGAAACGTCGAAACGGCTGTCCAGGCGCTCAAGCTCGGCGCGTTCGACTTTATCTCCAAGCCACTGGACCTCGGCAACCTCAGGAGCATTGTTGAAAACGCGCTGCGCGTGAAGGCCGCCAGGCAAGCGGGCCGTTCGGAGTTGCTCGGCGAGTCAGCGCAAATGCAGGAACTGCGCACCATGATTGACAAAGTCTCGCGCTCGCAGGCGCCTGTTCATATTTCGGGCGAATCGGGCACGGGAAAGGAACTTGTTGCCCGGCTGATACACGAAAGCGGACCGCGCGCCAAAGCGCCCTTTGTCGCGGTCAACTGCGGTGCCATTCCGGCCGAACTCATGGAAAGCGAATTCTTCGGCCATCGAAAAGGCAGCTTTACGGGCGCAATCAATGACAAGGCCGGCCTGCTGCAATGCAGCGAGCATGGCACCCTGTTCCTGGATGAAATCGCCGACCTGCCGCTGGCGATGCAGGTGAAACTGCTGCGCGTCATCCAGGAAAAAAAGGTACGGCCGGTCGGCGCATCAAGTGAAGAAAGCGTTGATGTCCGGATTCTTTCGGCAACGCACAAAAATCTCGCTGAGATGGTGGCCGCTGACGAGTTCCGGGAGGATCTCTATTACCGCATCAATGTCATCGAACTCCACGTACCCGCGTTGCGTGATCGGGGCGACGACGTGCTGCTGCTCGCAGAGTTCATTCTGCAGCGTCTGGACGCGACGGCGTCGCTCGATGAAAGTGCGCGCGCCGCGTTAAAGGACTACGCGTTTCCAGGAAATGTTCGCGAACTCGAGAACATGCTGGAACGAGCCGTCACTTTGTGCAGCAGCGGCACGATTTCCGCTGCCGACCTGCAAACACGTCAGGCTGCCAATACGAACACCGCTAAAACGCTGCCGGCCGGCAAATTGGGCGAACAGGTCGAGGACGTTCAGCGACAGGCGATTGTCGAGGCGCTGGAGAAAACACGCTACAATAAGACGGCGGCCGCTAAACTGCTGGGGCTTACCTTCAGGCAGCTGCGCTATCGGATCAAGAAACTGGGCATAGACTGACAGTTTTTGTCACTTGTTGACACGCAATCGTTGCCGCAACGGCACTATTGTCACTTTTCAGCGACGAATCCGGCCGCAGCCGGCCTCGAAATATTCACGTCCGGCCCATAAACCTTATGAAAAACAATAAATTATCAATACACCGCAAAAGTTGGCATAGAGCTTGCTTTATCTGTGGTACAGGCGATTTCGCCGTTTGATTATTACAGTACTCTCAATGCATGGAGAACAAGAGATGAAGAAGCAACAAGGTTTTACACTTATCGAACTCATGATCGTTGTCGCGATCATCGGCATTCTGGCGGCAATCGCTATTCCGGCTTACCAGGACTACACGATCCGCGCACAGGTATCTGAAGGTCTGAACCTCGCTGGCGGCGCCAAGGCGGCCATCGCTGAGGTCGTCATGGACTCGGGTAACTTCCCGAGCGACAACACAAGTGCCGGTCTGTCGCCTGCCAATACGATCTCCGGCAAGTACGTTGGTAGCGTTACGGTTGGTGGTGGCGGCTTGATCAGCGTTGCCTACACCGGTCCGGATGCGCATACGACTCTCGCTACGGGCGTGCTGCTGCTGTCGCCGTCGACCAACACCGGCAGCGTCGAATGGGCCTGCAAGCCAAGTGGCGCAACGATCGCAACCAAGCATCTGCCGGCGGCTTGCCGTCCGTAAGACTTGAAGCTCAAAAGTTTTCGCTTCAGATGTATGCAGAAAAGCCCCGGCTTGCCGGGGCTTTTTTTTCATTGGTCCACTGACAGTTCGACAGCCTGTGATTCGCGTCACAGTTAGCGCTGACCCGCCCGGCGTTATCGCGAGATCCGCCTGCATATACGTTAGAATGATTCGCGCTTGTGGCTAGATTAGCAGAGTACACATGAAACAATTCCAGCAAGGGTTTACGCTCATCGAGCTGATGATTGTCGTTGCGATCATCGGCATCCTGGCGTCGCTCGCGATAGCTGCTTACCAGACCTACCTGGTCCGTACCCAGGTCGCCGAGGGCATTAACATGGCCGCTGCCGCGAAGACGCCAATCGTCGATGCATTCCTCCAATCCGGCACCCCTCCGCAGGACCGGACGGAAGCCGGTATGAGTCCGCTGGACACCGACACCCGCGGCAAGTATGTCGCCGGCGTGAATGTTGTCGATGGCAGGATTGACGTCAGGTTTGGCAACGAGGCTCACGCCGAGATCTTCGGCCGTACGATTTCTTTCACGCCCTACATGTCGGGAGGCAACAGCGTCGTATTTCGGTGCGGGGCCGCACCGCCGCCGGCCGGGGCGCCGCTTAGCGATGGCACGGTGACGAGCGCGCACCTGGCCCCTACGGTCGCCGTGCGCTACTTGCCGACGGCCTGCCGGCCCTAGCGCCCCATCGGGATCCGCTTGTATCCTCCAAATCGTGTATTTTCAGCGTTTGACTTAATCAATTGCCGTAACTGTGAACCCCCGCACAAAATCCGGTTGAATCGCCGACTTGGATCAGTGAGACTGTGATGCTCAGAGAAACGCGACAGTGTAATTAAGGTATGGCAGCAACCGCTTCCCAATCGAACCTCGCAGGCTTGCCCCGGCGCCTGGTCCAGGACGGCATCATCGCTGAGGACCAGCTTCAGGAGGCATCTGAAGCCGCCAAGAAGGAGCGACTGCCTCTTATTGCGTACCTCGTCAGTGCCGAGCTCGCCAATGCCAGGGCGATCGCCGTCGCCGCATCGCACGAATTTGGCGTTCCACTGCTCGACCTCGATGCCATCGAGATCGATCTCGACAGTGTCCGTGCCGTTGATCAGAAACTGATCAGCAAACATCGGGTGCTGCCGCTGGTGAAACGCGGCCAGCGACTGTTTCTGGGAATTTCAGATCCGACCAATCTGCAGGCGATCGACGACATCAAATTCGCGACGAGTTTGCGTGTTGACCCGGTTGTGGTCGAGCAGGACAAACTCGAAGAAAGAATCAACAAGGCGATCGATGCCGTCGACACGAGTATGGGCGGCCTCGATGACGATGACTTCGATCTCGAAAATCTCGACATCAGCGGCGAAGAAGATCACCGCGAGGAAGAGGCGCGTGACGACGTAGAAGATGCGCCTGTTGTTCGCTTTGTAAACAAAGTGCTGCTCGATGCGATCAAACGCGGCGCATCGGACGTGCACTTTGAACCTTACGAGAAGATCTTCCGGGTCAGAACCCGCCTCGACGGCGTCTTGTCCGAAGTAGCACAGCCACCCGTCGTACTTGCAAACAAGGTCTGTGCCCGATTAAAAGTCATGTCTCGAATGGACATCGCCGAGCGACGAGTACCACAGGATGGCCGCATCAAGATGCGCCTTTCGAAAAACCGCGCGATCGACTTTCGTGTCAACACGTGCCCGACATTGTTCGGTGAAAAAATCGTCCTGCGTATTCTCGATCCATCCAGCGCCAAGCTCGGCATTGAAATGCTGGGCTACGAAGACGATCAGCGCGCACTGTATGAGAAACACCTTGCCAAGCCGTACGGCATGATTCTCGTTACGGGCCCGACTGGCTCCGGTAAGACGGTGTCGCTTTATACGGGGCTGAATATTCTCAACACCGAAGATCGCAATATTTCAACGGCCGAAGATCCGGCTGAAATCAACCTGCCCGGCATCAACCAGGTCAACGTCAATCCCAAGGTCGGCCTGACGTTTGCCTCAGCGCTCAAAGCGTTTCTCCGCCAGGATCCGGATGTAATCATGGTGGGCGAGATTCGCGACCTCGAGACCGCCGAAATCGCGATCAAGGCCGCGCAGACAGGTCACCTGGTGCTGTCGACGCTGCACACCAACGACGCGCCGAAAACACTGACCCGAATGGTCGACATGGGCGTCAAGCCGTATGCGATCGCTACCTCCGTCAGCCTGATTATTGCCCAGCGCCTTGCGCGGCGATTGTGCGGCAACTGCAAGGAAGTCAGGGATATTCCACAAGAAGCGCTCGAGAAAGAGGGCTTCTCGGCTGAAGAAATCGAGGCGGGACTGACGATTTTCGGACCCAAAGGCTGCAAGCTGTGTAACAGCGGCTACAAAGGTCGCCTCGGCATCTTCCAGGTGATGGAGGTCTCGGAGGTCATGGGTCGCATCATCATGGAGGGTGGTAACGCCATGCAAATTGCTGACCAGGCGGCCAAGGAAGGGGTTATCGATTTGCGACACGCCGGTTTGAACAAAGTCAAGGAAGGGCTTACCAGTCTTGAAGAGGTCAACCGCGTTACAATTGAATAGAATTCATACTGAACTGATGGATGAGAAAGATGGCTGAATCAGCTGCAATTAGCACGCCCTTTTTGTGGGAAGGAACCGACAAGAGCGGCAAAAAAGTAAAAGGCAAGACCCTCGCCAACGATGAAGCATCGGTACGTGCCGATCTGCGGCGTCAGGGCGTCGTTCCAACGCGCATCCGCAAGCAGCGCAAGGGCTTGTTTTCTGGCGGCGGCAAGATCGAAACCGCCGATATTGCTATTTTCAGTCGTCAGCTTGCGACGATGTTGGCCGCCGGTATTCCGCTGGTACAGGCCTTCGAGATCGTCGGCAATGGTCATGAAAATGCGGCAATGCAGAAGCTGATTCTTGGCATCAAGGCCGACGTTGAGGGCGGTAGCGCACTGGCCGAGGCCCTGGCCAAGCAGCCGCTCTACTTCGACGATCTTTTTGTCAACCTCGTAGAGGCCGGCGAGCAGGCCGGTGCATTGGAGAGCTTGCTCGACAAGATTGCAACGTACAAAGAAAAAACCGAGGCCATCAAGAAAAAGATCAAGAAAGCGCTGACCTACCCGGCTGCTGTTCTTGCCGTAGCGTTCATCGTCACCACTATTCTCCTGATCTTCGTTATTCCTTCGTTCGAGGACCTGTTCAAGGGCTTCGGCGCCGACCTGCCGGGCTTTACCCGCATGGTGATCGACCTGTCGGCCTTTGTGCGTTCGAAGGGTTTCTTCATTCTGATAATCATGGGCGCCGCGGGCTCGGCGTTCATCTACTTCAAGAAGCGCTCGCGGCCGTTTCGACATTTCCTCGATCGCCTGATGCTGAAGATGCCGATCATCGGACCTATCCTGGAAAAAGCAGCCATCGCGCGTTACGCACGGACACTATCAACGATGTTTGCAGCCGGCGTGCCGCTGGTTGAGGCGCTGGAATCCGTTGCCGGTGCGACGGGCAATATCGTTTACGAAGTCGGCGTTCTGGAAATGCGTGACGAGGTGGCCACCGGGCAGCGGCTGCAGCAGTCCATGGAAAACACGGGCCTGTTTCCGAATATGGTGATCCAGATGATTGCGGTCGGTGAGGAATCCGGCTCACTCGACGAGATGTCGTCGAAGGTCGCGGATTTCTACGAGGCGGACGTCGATGACGCTGTGGACAACCTCAGCAGCCTGCTGGAACCGATGATCATGGGTATTCTCGGCATATTGGTGGGTGGCCTCGTTGTCGCGATGTACCTGCCTATCTTCAAGCTGGGCGCGGTCGTCTAGCACCCCGCCTTATTTGCAATAAAACGGCGTTCGGAGGACACTCCGGGCGCCGTTTTTGTTTCGGCCGCCAACAAGTTTGACGGAGACACAGCATGCTTGAACTGTTCACGCAGTCGGCGCCAGCTTTCATTGCCGTGGTTTTTGCTATCGCGCTGGTCATCGGCAGCTTCCTCAACGTCGTGATTTACCGACTCCCGCTCATGATGGAACGCGAATGGCGCGAGCAGTGCGAAGAGCTCGGCAAGACCCCGCCACTGCAGGAAATGCCCGAAGACCGGTTCGACCTAATCGTGCCAAGATCCCGCTGCCCGTCGTGCGGCCAAGCGATCAAGGCCTGGCAGAACATTCCGGTAATCAGCTACCTGATCCTTGGCGGGAAGTGTGCAAACTGCAAGGAATCGATATCGGCCCGATATCCGCTCGTCGAGCTGCTGGCTGCGTTGCTGGCAGCTGCCTGCGCCTGGCGATTTGGCGTCGGCTGGGAGTCGGCGATGGCAATAATCATGACGTTCGCACTCGTGACCATCAGCGTCATCGATGCGGATACACAGCTTATTCCCGACTCGATCGTGCTGCCGCTGATGTGGATCGGCCTGTTGATGAGCCTGTTTCACCCGGTGGCCGGCAGTGAAACGCTGTTCATCGCCCCGCGGGACGCCATCGTCGGCGCGACGGCGGGCTACCTGAGCCTGTGGGGTGTGTACCAGCTTTTTAAGCTCGTAACCGGCAAGGAGGGTATGGGATACGGCGATTTCAAGCTGCTGGCAGCTCTCGGCGCCTGGCTCGGTTGGCAGCAGCTGCCGGTGATCATACTCATGTCCGCCGTCGTCGGTGCCATCGTGGGCATTGGCATGATGGTTTTCAAGCGTCATGAACGCAGCGTTCCAATACCTTTCGGGCCGTACCTGGCCGGCGCCGGCTGGATCGCGATGCTGTGGGGTGACGCGATCATGAATACCTACCTTGACCTGATGATCTGAGTGAGCCCCGTCAAGAATAGACAGCCTCTTCGAATAGGCCTGACAGGCGGCATTGCTAGCGGCAAGTCGACGGTCGCTGACATGTTTGCCGAACTCGGCGTGCCCATCATCGATACCGACGTTATCGCACGTGAGGTCGTGCAACCCGGCCAACCCGCGCTCGATGAGATTCGCGCACGATTTGGCGATGAGGTCTTCGACACCCGCGGCCATTTTGACCGCGCCGCCATGCGCCGGCGGATTTTTTCAGACGAGGACGCGCGCCGCGAACTCGAGGCAATCCTGCACCCACGCATTGGCGCAGAAACGCGGCGCCAGGCGAGCATGGCGACCGGCCCGTACCAGATCATCGTCGTGCCTCTGCTGGTAGGCTCACCGCTGGCCGAGTTCGTGGACCGAATCGTGGTGGTTGACTGTGACGAGGAACGGCAGATTCAGAGACTGCTGGCACGAGATACAGAGACCGTCGAACAGGCGCGCCGCATCCTCTCCGCGCAGGCGAGCCGGCAGGCACGCCTCGCGATTGCTGATGACATTATCGATAACGATCACGGGCTGGACGAGACGCGGCGCCAGGTCCGTGATCTGGACCAGACCTTCCGGGACCTGGCGGGCCGCGACAGATAGGGGCGGCGCTCTTTTTTGCGGCAATTCCGGTCCATTTGCCACCCGGCATCCGGTGGCGCAGAATAGCCACATGGTCAAACTCGCTGGGGAAGTCGCCGCCCGTACCGCTACCGGTGCAGCACATTATGAGCAGCCACTGTCTGAGCGCATGCGCACGTTTCTGCGACTCGAGTTCCTCTACCAGCAAATGCTGTACAACGCCGAGAAAGAGGCGGATTGGGCCACGAGAGCCACTATTTCCTCGTTGCTCGAGATTCTCGCCATTCTCTCGCGGGGCGATGTTCGCAGCGAGGTTCTCAAGGAACTTGACCATCAGCTCGGTGTTCTGGAACGCTTCCAGAGCCAGCCGGGAGTCGACAACGCCCGCCTAGCCGCCCTGGTTCGCAACCTCGTCGCGAGCCGCGAGGAAATCGGCCGCATCGGGAGCGGGTTTCTGCAGCCGATCAAGGACAGCGAATTCCTGAATGCTATCAAGCACCGCAGCGCCATTCCGGGAGGCACCTGCGAATTCGATCTTCCGGAATATAGCCACTGGCTGCGTCAGCCAATCGCGCGCCGACAGGAGGATCTCAATCGCTGGATCGGCTCGATTCGTCCGATTTGCGACGCGGTGAGCGAGTCTCTCTGGCTCATCCGGGAGAGCGCCCGGCCCGCGGACCAGATGGCCATCAACGGCATGTACCAGCACAACATGCAAAAAGACGCCAACTGCCGGTTGCTGCGCGTCAGCCTGGCTGGCGACAGCCCACTTTTCCCCGAGATCAGCGGCAGTCAACACCGGTTCACAATACGTTTCCTGGAGTGGTCGACTATCGACAGTCGTGCCGTACAGACGGGGCACGACGTCCCATTTCAGCTTTCCATCTGCTGAAGCACTTCTATGACCGGCATGTCGGCCGGCAGCAGGTTTTGCGCGCCGAGCCTGTCTTTGCGGACCCAGCGCAGTTCCTGGCCTTCCCGTCCCACGGGATCACTGTTCCAGCCACTGACAATGAAGAACTCGATCGTTACAATTCGATCGTCATACTCGTGACGCAGGTTTATCAAGGAAGAACAGTGCGTCACCTCGATACCCAGCTCTTCAGCGAGTTCTCGGGACAAAGCCTGCGGCGCGGATTCATCCGGGCCAATTTTGCCGCCGGGAAACTCCCACATTCCGTGGAAAGGGCCGTCTCCCAGTCGCTCTGCAATCAGTACCCGGCCTTGAGAATCAAAAAGGATGCCGGCGGCGACGTCGAAATGATTCATTAACGTTTGGGCTTAGTTCAGCTTGCCGTGGCATTGCTTGAATTTCTTGCCTGATCCGCAGGGGCACGGTTCGTTGCGGCCAATCTTACGGCCGTCGCGCACGAACGGCAGCGCCGGCTGCGCAGCCGGCTGCCCGCCCTGGGCGGAAGGCTGCGTGCCCAGAACCGACGCTTCGGCATGCTGAAACTTCATCGCCGCAGCGGCCCGCTTGCGCTCGGCCACCTCGTCCAGGTCGTCTTCGCCCTGGATTCGAATACGGGACAGAATGCTGATTGTGTCGTGCTTGACCTGCTCGAGCATGACGCCAAACATCTCGAACGCCTCGCGCTTGTATTCCTGTTTCGGGTTCTTTTGCGCATAGGAACGCAAACCGATTCCCTGCCTGAGGTGATCCATTCCGGCAAGGTGTTCCTTCCAGTGATGATCGAGCTGACGCAGCATGACCTGCTTCTCGACGCGGCGCATTAGCTCGGCGCCGATCTCACTGACCTTCGCATCGTAAGCACTCCTGGCTTCATCGATACAACGCTGACAGATCGCCTCCGCGCTCAAAGTCTTGTCATCGCTGACCCAGCGCGACGCGTCTACGCGCAAACCGAAGTCCGATTCGAGGGCTTGGCTCAGTCCCTCCGTGTCCCACATCTCATCCAGACTTCCCGGAGGAATGTACTGATGCACGATTTGTTCCACGACCTCATCCCGAATCGCAGCGACCGACTCGGAGATATCGTCGGCATCCATGAGTTCGGAGCGCTGATGGTAGACGACCTTGCGCTGATCATTGGCGACGTCATCGTATTCGAGCAGGTTCTTGCGAATATCAAAGTTGTGCGACTCAACCTTGCGCTGTGCACGCTCGATCTGGCGCGTCAGGAGGCGGCTCTCGATCGCCTCACCCTCTCGCATTCCGGCCCGCGACAGCAGGTTCTTGGTGCGCTCCGGATCGCCGAAGATGCGCATCAGCGTGTCTTCCATCGACAGGTAGAACCTGGACGACCCGGGGTCGCCCTGGCGTCCCGAGCGCCCCCTCAATTGGTTGTCGATACGGCGGGATTCGTGCCGCTCTGTGCCGACTATGTGCAGTCCACCCGCTTCGATGACCTGCGCGTGGCGGGCATCCCAGTCTTTCCTGATCTTGGCCTCGTCGTCCCCGTCGCCCGCGTCGGCAAGAGCCGCATCGAGGCTGCCACCCAGCACGATGTCAGTACCACGACCCGCCATGTTGGTCGCAATCGTGATGGCACCAGGCCGGCCCGCGTTCTGCACAATATGCGCTTCGCGCTCGTGCTGCTTGGCGTTCAATACCTCGTGTTTGATTTTCCGTTTTGTGAGAAACGAGGACAGCAATTCTGATGCTTCGATAGAGGTGGTGCCAACCAGTGCAGGTTGGCCACGTTCGCTGCAGTCAACGATATCTGCGACAATCGCCTCGTATTTGTCCTTCTCGGTCAGGTAGACGAGGTCCGGCTGGTCCTCCCGGATCATCGGCTTGTGAGTCGGAATAACAACGACTTCGAGACCATAAATTTGTTGGAATTCAAAGGCTTCTGTATCAGCCGTCCCGGTCATCCCCGACAGGTTTTTGTACAGACGGAAGTAGTTCTGAAACGTGATCGAAGCGACCGTCTGGTTCTCCTGTTTGATCGCCACGCCCTCCTTGGCCTCGACGGCCTGGTGCAGTCCGTCTCCCCAGCGGCGACCGGGCATGGTGCGGCCGGTGAACTCGTCGACGATAACGACCTCTCCGTCCTTGACGATATAGTCCACGTCCCGCTGGTAAATCGCATGCGCTCGCAGCGCCGAATTCAGGTGATGGAGCAGGCGGATGTTGCCGGCGTCATACAAGCTTTCACCTTCTGCCAGAAGGCCCGCTCGAGCCATGAGCGCCTCAACTTTCGCATGGCCCTCTTCGGTCATGTAAGTCTGCTTCGCCTTTTCGTCGACGGTAAAATCGCCGCGGCTCACCAATCGACAGGCGGCTACCTTTTTGCTGCCGTCGACGAGCACGACGTCTGCATCGCGCTCTTCGGCAATAGCGACCGCCTTCTCAAGCGTCATAGCGTCGGACGGTTCGCCATCACCCCCGTCAGCCGTGACCGTCTTGCCCTGCGAATCGACCAGCGTGACCTGGTTAGCGGTAATCTCGTAATTCGATGGCTCTTCGGTTTCTTCCTGCCGCTTGAGCTTCGGTATCAGCTTATTGATCTGCGCATAGAGATCGGTACTGGACTCGGCCGGACCTGAAATAATTAACGGCGTGCGAGCTTCATCGATGAGAATCGAGTCCACTTCGTCGACAATTGCAAAATTGAGTTTGCGCTGCACCTTGTCCTCGGTCGAAAACGCCAGGTTGTCTCGTAAATAGTCGAAGCCGAGTTCGTTGTTCGTGGCGTAGGTAATGTCCGATAGGTAGGCGGCGCGCTTTTCTTCCTGGCTCTGACCGCTTTTGGAAACGCCAACGGTCAATCCGAGAAACTCATAAATCGGGCGCATCCAGTCAGCGTCACGTTGCGCAAGGTATTCGTTGACGGTGACAATATGAACGCCATCGTTGCTGATCGCGTTCAAATAGGCAGGTAGTGTAGACATCAGCGTCTTGCCCTCGCCGGTACGCATCTCGGCGATATTGCCGTCGTGCAGTACCATCCCGCCGATCAGCTGCACGTCGAATGGCCGCATGTGCAAGGTACGCACGGCCGCTTCGCGGCCAATCGCGAATACTTCAGGCAACAGAGCTTCGAGGGTTTCTCCGTCTGCGTAGCGTTTCCTGAACTCGGTGGTTTTTGCTTTTAGCGCATTATCGTCGAGCGCCTGCACACCTTCTTCGAGGGCATTGATCTTCTTGACGACATTTGAGTACTGACGCAGCAGGCGCTGATTGCGGCTGCCAAAAATGCTTGTCAGGAATTTGGCCACTGAGGGCTCCCGGGTCCGGTGAAACAAAGGCCGCTATTCTAAGGTGTCGCGGAGCTATTTAGAATCTAATGTGGGGATTTATGGGCAATATCTGCTAACGCAAGGACGCCGAGCGGCTGCCCTTGACGAGCCATTCAGGAACGGAATTTAGCCGAGCTTACTTCGACGCTTCAGGAATGAACTTGACCGGATTGACCCGGCGCCCGTTCTGCAGTACCTCGAAATGCAGGTTGGGCCCTGTTGCGCGACCGGTTTCACCCATGAGCGCAACGACCTGTCCTTTCTTGACCTCGTCTCCGACCGAGACCAGGTTTTCCAAGTTGTGTGCATAGCGCGTCGAGTAACCGTTGCCGTGGTTGACCTCGACCATGATGCCGTAGCCATAGCGTTTAGCCGACCAGGTAACCACGCCGTCAGCGACGGCGATAATCTCGGCGCCCATCTTACCGGCAAAATCGACACCCGTATGATTGGCGGGCTTACCCGTAAATGGATCGGTGCGCTTGCCAAAATAGGACGAGATCCAGCCGGCGCCGACCGGGCGACCCTGCGGATACACGCGTTCCTTGAGGTTCTGGTTCATCAGAACGCCCTCGAGAATACTGAGTTGGGCTTCGCGGTCGTTCAGCTGATGGCCGAGCGATTGCATAGCGTCGACAATCTCGGGAACGGCGACATTGGAGCCAGCTGACATCGGTTCTTCCGGACCACCCAGCGCAGGATCCGACTCGAAATCGAATTCACCATCATCGATGTCCGCCATTACTGTCAGGCGACGGCCAAGTGCGTCCAGCCGGATCATGCGAGCATTCATTTGCGCAATGCGGATCGCAAGTGCGTCCAGCGTGTCTTCGTTGCCTTGACGAATCTCCTTGATCTTGTCGCGCTGCTCCTGCAGTTCGCCCGTCAGGTCGGCCAGTTCGTTTGTGCTGACGCCCGAGCCGGTCTTGGCCGAATACCAGTAGCCGCCTCCGAATCCCGCGCTGATCACTATGCCGACAAGCGCAACAATAACCAGACCGGCCCTGAAGCCAGACAGGCTAAATTGCCGGGGCCGTCCGAACCCCTTGCCGAAAATTACAACGTTCATCGAGCCCGCCCCGAATGCGTCTTAAAGATTAGTAGATGTCTCATGCAAGCCGCGAATCCGCAGGCCAACCCCCTGCGACCGCTTGTTCGCGTTGTTTTCAACTTGCAGTGCCTGCTCACTTCGGTAGCCCCGCTGCCCCGCTAATCAGCCCGGGGCCGGTGGTTTTGCGTCCCCGCCTTACAGCGGGTTTGCCCTTGTCGTATGTAACAATATGCATAATGCTGGTTTTTATTACAAGGTCCCGCTCCCGAACGGTGACTCGGGTCACTCGGGACGGGGGAAAAGCGCTACCTGCGTCACATTTTCTATGGCCACAAAACAGCTCGGAAACCTGCTAAATCCCAGTAATGACGGGGATTTAGCCGACATTGTCCGGCGCGCTCGCGAGATGGGCGAGCTGGCCGACGTACTCGTGCGCTCGCTTCCTGCCGAACACGCGCAGGGCATCGTCGCCGCCAATGTGCGAGAAGACGGCGAACTCGTCGTGATAGCGGCCACGTCGGCCTGGGCGAGCCGGCTCCGCTACGAGGCCGATACGCTGCTCGAGGCGGCCCGGTCTGTGGGCATCAAAGCCCATATTTGTCGCATCCGCGTCAGCCAACGCTAGCCGACGCCCTGCCACCCACGCCCACCATGCTCGCGGCGGCGCCGAGCGCGGCGAGATCTCGCTTGCTCGCGCCTACGCGATGTCGCTGCGCAAGACATCCCGGCGATCGCCGCCGCGATCAGATTGGTGGGTGGTCGGTGGAGTGGTGGTTCGGGAGTTACGCGTACGCGGGTGTTGCGTAGGAAATCGGCGCCTTCTTCGGATCAGCGAACGTGACTTCCTCCCACGTCGATTCATCCTCGAGCAACGCTCGCAGCAAACGGTTATTGAGTTCATGGCCCGATTTGTAGGCGCGGAGTTCGCCAATGAGGCCGCGCCCCAGCAGGTAAACGTCGCCGATCGCATCGAGGATCTTGTGAATCACAAACTCATTAGCATAGCGCAGGCCATCTTCATTAAGAATGCGATAGTCGTCGAGCACGATCGCATTATCCATGCTGCCCCCAAGCGTGAGATTGAGCTCCCGCAATGCTTCGACATCGCGCAGGAAACAGAAGGTCCGCGCACGGCTCACTTCCTTGAGGAATGACGTGGATGAAAAATCGATAGTCGCGTGCTGGCTAATCTTATTGAATACGGGGTGATTGAAATACACCTCGAAGTTCACCTTGAAACCATTGAAAGGAACAAATTCGGCCCATTTGTCGCCGTCTTCGACTCGCACTTTCTTCTTGATGCGTATGAATTTCTTCGCCGCATTCTGCTCTTCGATACCGGCGGACTGCAGCAAAAAGACAAACGGTCCCGCGCTGCCGTCCATGATCGGAACTTCCGGCGCAGACAGATCAACGTGGAGGTTGTCGATTCCGAGCCCGGCCAGTGCGGACATCAGGTGTTCGACCGTCGCTACCTTTACATTGTCCTTGATGAGCGTGGTACCGAGCATCGTCTCTCCCACAAGACGCGGATCCGCCGGGATGTCGACGGGATGATCGAGATCCACACGACGGAACGTGATGCCTGAGTTCTCCGCGGCCGGACGCAGCGTCATATAGACTTTCTCGCCCGAGTGCAGGCCGACACCGGTTGCGCGAATCGTGGTTTTGAGGGTGCGTTGTTTCAGCATGGCGCAGGCAAGACTATCATAGGCAGAAAAAACTCTTCAAGATTTCAACATCTTAGACGAATACCTTTGGACTTTGGCGAATTAGCTACCGCCGCGGCCAGCAGGGGCGCCGGCCCGGAGTGATCCGGGCCGGCAAAGCGGAGGAGAGAGCCCGGCGGTGAGTGAGTAACACCGCGGGGCCAGGCCCTCTTCGCTCAGTCGGCCTGGCGCCGCAGAAATGCCGGAATATCGAGCAGCTCTTCCTGCAGTCCGGCCCCTTCCAGGCCGTCACCAACGGCCCGTTTGCGCTGTACCGTGGGCTTGTCGAGCGTGTGATAGTTGGGCTCTGACTGCGCCGCAGGGCGACGTACAATGCGCATCGGCGATTCGGCATTAGCCGCGTGCTGTCCGAGGCCCGTCGCAACGACCGTGACGCGTATCTTGTCCGTCATTTCCGGATCGATCACGGTACCAACGACGACGGTCGCGTTTTCTGATGCGAACTCTTTGATCGTGACACCGACTTCCTGGAATTCACCGATGGACAGATCCGTGCCAGCCGTGACATTAACGAGAATACCGTTGGCACCAGCCAGGTTGATGTCTTCGAGAAGCGGGCTCGATACAGCAGCCTCAGCCGCTTCTCGCGCACGATCTTCGCCCGACGATACGCCGGATCCCATCATCGCCATGCCCATTTCCGCCATGACTGTGCGCACGTCCGCGAAGTCGACATTGATAAGGCCTGGCCGGGTGATCAGCTCGGCAATGCCCTGTACCGCACCCTGCAGCACCTGGTTTGCCGATCGAAATGCGTCCAGCAATGTCGTTTCGCCGCCGAGCACGGTCAACAGCTTCTCGTTCGGAATCGTAATCAGTGAGTCGACGTATTTGCCGAGTTCGCCAATGCCGTGTTCCGCGATCTGGAGCCGCTTGTTGCCTTCCATGAGGAACGGTTTGGTAACGACCGCCACCGTCAGGATGCCAAGCTCTTTCGCAACCTGGGCAACGATCGGGGCCGCCCCCGTTCCGGTACCGCCACCCATACCGGCCGTGATGAACAGCATGTCCGCACCTTCGATGACTTCGAGAATGCGGTCACGGTCTTCCATCGCGGCCTGACGGCCGATATCGGGATCCGAACCGGCGCCGAGTCCTTTCGTAATGTTGCAGCCTATCTGCAGCGAGGTTCGCACGCGCGATCCCTTGAGCGCCTGCGAATCCGTGTTGGCACAAATAAAATCGACACCTTCGATCCCGGTGTCCACCATGTGCGCGACAGCATTACCACCACCGCCACCGACACCGATGACCTTGATGATCGCAGTCGAGCTATGCGCGTCCATTAATTCAAACATTGAGTCTTCCTCCGCTAGTTTGCTTTCCCTGTGGGGTACTCACTGAACCCCGTTTCTTAAAAATGCCCCTGGAACCACGACTTCATGCGGTCCCACACCTCACCTAAATTGCCGCCGATCGGCGTACTGCGTCGATCGCGTCGCGACAGATTTTCGTTGCCGTACAACAGCAGCCCCACGCCAGTTGCATGTATCGGGTTGCGAACGACGTCCATGAGCCCTTCAACGTATTGCGGCGCACCAAGCCGCACCGGCATGTGAAATACTTCTTCAGCCAATTCGACGGCGCCTTCCATCTTGGCGCTGCCGCCCGTAATGACGACGCCGGCTGCAATAAGCTCTTCAAAACCACTTCTTCGAAGTTCATCGCGCACCAGACCAAAGAGTTCTTCGTATCTGGGCTCGACAATTTCGGCGAGCGTTTGACGCGCCAGCCGCCGCGGCGGCCGTTCGCCGACGCTCGGTACCTCGATCGTTTCGTCAGGATTGGCCAGCTGCGACAGCGCGCAGGCGTACTTGATCTTGATTTCCTCGGCGTATTGCGTTGGCGTACGCATAGACACGGCGATGTCATTGGTCACCTGGTCGCCCGCGATCGGTATTACGGCCGTGTGCTGAATAGCCCCGCCGAGGAAGACCGCGATATCCGTCGTGCCTCCGCCGATGTCGACGATGCAGGAACCCAGCTCTTTCTCATCATCCGTTAGCACCGCGTAGCTGGACGCGAGTTGCTCGAGAACGATGTCGTCAACCTCAAGTCCGCAACGCTGAACGCACTTGACGATATTTTGGGCGGCACTCTCGGCACCGGTTACCATGTGTACTTTGGCCTCGAGCCGTACACCCGACATTCCGATCGGCTCACGAATGCCTTCCTGGTTGTCGATTACGAACTCCTGCGGGAGGATATGCAGGATCTTTTGATCGGCCGGTATCGCGACGGCGCGCGCAGCATCGATGACTCTGTCGACGTCGCCCGAGCTGACCTCTTTGTCGCGAATGGCGACAATGCCGTGAGAGTTGAGGCTGCGTACGTGGCTCCCGGCGATCCCGGTATATACCGAGTGAATATCGCAGCCGGCCATGAGTTCGGCCTCTTCCACCGCGCGCTGAATCGAGTGCACCGTCGACTCGATGTTCACAACGACACCTTTCTTGAGGCCGCGTGACGGATGCGAACCGATACCGACGACCTCGATATTGCCGTCGTCATTGAGCTCCCCAACAATCGCCACGACCTTCGACGTGCCTACGTCAAGACCAACGATCAGGTTCTTGTCAGGGCGCTTGGTCATTCAATTCGTACCTTTGGCCACGAGCATCTTCTGTTTGCTCCGCTGCGGATCGGTAGCCGGAACATGCGGTCCGCCCTTCCAACCGATCGTGAAGCCGTTGCCGTAGCGCATGTCGACATAGTCGATTTTCTTGGCGTGGCCCGCGATGATGTTGGTAACGACATCGAGGAACATGTCCGTGCGCTCGGCAACATCGCGACGCCCGAGTCGAACTTCGATGCCGTTGTTCAACGTCATTTCCCACGAACCACGCGCATCAAGGTGCATGCGGCGCAGGTCGAGACCGGCGGGTATGAGCTGGTCGCGCACCGCCAGGTAGCGTGTTGCGACCTCGGCCGAACGGTCGTCCGGCCCGTTGAGCCGGGGCAGCTCGGCCGGCACGTGCCTGGCCGCGGTCACAAACAGCTCGCCCCGCGTATTGAGGAGTCCGCTTTCACCCCAGATGGCAGCCGGCACCTGTTCGCTTACCGTGATCGACAGGCGACTCGGCCAGCGGCGCGCAACTCTTGCCTGGTCGATCCACGGCAGCGCGACAATGCGATCATGAATTCGGCCGAGGTCTGCGCCCACAAAGCCCGCGTCAAGTTCGTCGCTAATCGCCTCTTCTATCTGGAGTGCGCTTACACGCTGGAACGGACCGCTGATTTCAATCGACGAGATGCTGCGATCCAGCATCGTCAGGCTCAGCTGGTAGGTTGCAAAAACGACAGCGACCGCGACCAGCGGTGCGAGGATACGACCTATACGAATTGTCGGTATCTTTATTTGTTTCACTTTTTTCGGCTTGCGCCGCCTGGCTTGCTTACGAGCCATGTGCTGCCACCTCACCGGATTCGACCGCCTGCTTGCCGCGGAAACTCGTCTCGAGAATTCGCCAACAGAGCTCGTCGAAATCTATTCCATCTTCCTTGGCAGCCATCGGTACGAGGCTGTGGCTGGTCATACCCGGAACCGTGTTCACTTCAAGCACGAGTGGCTGACCGTCGTCACCCGCCATGAAGTCCACTCGACCCCATCCGCTGCAGCCGAGTTCGTTGAACGCCTCCATCGCGAGTTCTGCGTAGCGCTGCTCCTCTGCGTCGTCCGTGGTGCCCGGGCAGATGTATTCGGTCCGATTCGATTGATACTTCGCGCGGTAGTCATAGAAGACGCGGGGTGTGACGATACGAATACTCGGTAATGCACGGCCCTGCAGCACGCCGACCGTAAATTCTGCGCCGGTGATGCAGGTTTCGAGCAAGGCCGTTTCGTCGTAGTGCAACGCAAGACTGACGGCATCATTCAGATCGGCATGTTCGAAGACCTTCGACATGCCGACGCTGGATCCCTGTCCTGACGGCTTGATGATGAGTGGGAAACCAAGCCGCTCGGCAGCGAGCGATGCATCCGCATGTGAACGAATCGCTGCGTAATCCGGCGTCGGGATACCGCAGGCACGGAACAGGTGCTTGCTTCTTACTTTGTCCATTGCGAGCGCTGACGCCATGACTCCACTGCCCGTGTATGGAATTTCCAGCCACTGCAAGGCTCCCTGCAGCGCGCCATCCTCACCACCGGGCCCGTGCAACGCGACCCAGACACGATCAAAATGCGCGTTGGCAAATTGCGCCATTGTCTTTTCGGCCGGATCCCAGGCGTGAGCATCGACACCGTTCGACTGCAAGGCCTGCAAAACCGCCGCGCCCGTGTCCAGCGACACCTCACGTTCGCTGGACAGCCCGCCCAGCATGACGGCAACGCGGCCGAAATCGTCGGCATTTCTGACAAGGTATCGCTGCTCGGACGATGTTGTTGCGTCCGTCATGATCGCGCCTCACCAATAATGTGGACTTCGTGCCTGAGGCTAATGCCGTGGACATCGAGTACGGTTTTTTGTACGTGGTCGATCAGCTCTTCGATATCGCTGGCCGTCGCGTCGGCACGATTGATGATGAAATTCGCATGCTTGGCCGATACTTCCGCGCCGCCGATGCGATACCCCTTGAGGCCTGCCGTATCGATCAACCTCGCCGCGAAATCGTCGGGCGGATTGCGAAACACGGAGCCGCAGCTGGGTAATCCCAGGGGCTGTGTCGTTCGGCGTCGCTCGAGCATGGTTTTCATTGCTTCCATGCTTGGCACGACATCGGGATCGAAGCGAAATATCGCTTCCAGGAACCACTCGTTTGTCGGGCCTTTCACACTGCGGTAGGCAACGGTGTAGTCTGGCGGCGTGCGCTTGTGAAGCTCGCCGCTACGATCGATGGTCTTCACCGACTCGACTCGCTCCCAGGTTTCGTGGCCGTGTGCGCCCGCGTTCATGGCCAGCGCTCCGCCAACCGTTCCCGGGATTCCGGCGAAAAACTCGGATGGCCCCAGCTTCCAGCGGATGCACTGGCGCGCGAGCTGCGTGCAGGGAAGGCCGGCACCGGCCCTGACGCGCTGATCGCCGGCGCGTTCGATGTGCTTCAAAATTTTTGTCGCCGAGATCACGACGCCCGGTAAGCCGCCGTCGCGCACGAGCAGATTGCTGCCGACGCCCAGCCAGAACACGGGCGTATCGGCGTCGAGGTCCGCGAGGAACGACGCCAGGTCGTCGATGCTTGCGGGAATGAAGAACGTTTCGGCCGGCCCGCCCGCACGCCACGACGTGTGGCGACTCATTGGCTCGTCGTGCCGAATCTCACCGTGCACTTTGAGGTCCCTTGCCGCCGCCATCATGAGTGCACCTTAAGCGTCGGGCCATTGGCAAGGAGTTCCGGCAAACGGCTCGCGTAAGTGCCAATGTCGCCGGCCCCCATCGTCAGCACGAGGTCGCCTTCGTCGAGCACATCGTCCAGTACCGGCAGAAGGTCGTCGAGCGATTCGACAAATACGGGTTCGACCGCGCCGCGCGTGCGAATCGCACGCGCCATCGCGCGGCCGTCCGCGCCGGCGATCGGATCCTCGCCCGCCGCGTACACATCCAGCAGAATCAGGACATCTGCGTCCGACAGTACGGTCGCGAAGTCGTCCATCAGGTCGCGCGTGCGCGTATAGCGGTGCGGCTGGAAGATCAGCACCACACGCCGCCCCGGCCAACCTGACTTGGCAGCCGCCAGGGTGGCAGCTATTTCGGTCGGATGATGGCCGTAATCGTCAACCAGCAGGATCTTGCCAATCTGCGTCTGAATCTCACCGAGATTCTGGAAACGACGGTCGATGCCTTCGAACTTCTGCAGAGCACGAATAACCGCTTGGTCTCCGATTTGCAGCTCGTTTGCCACAGCAATCGCGGCGAGCGCGTTACGCACGTTGTGCATGCCGGGCAACATCAGGCTTACGTGCAGAACCGGTGACGCTTCCTCGGCTGTATCGTCGTCCGCACGACCCGGCTCGGAAAAACGATTTTGCCGAATGACGTCGAACTCCGCGCGCGCTTTGTCGAAGCTGATGTTAACCGCCCGCACATCCGCTCCCTCTTCGACGCCGTATGTCGTGACGGATCGTCCAATATCTGCGAGCACGCTGTTGACACCGGGGTCGTCGCTACACACGACGGCCAGCCCGTAAAACGGGAGGTTGTGCAGGAATTCGATAAACCCACTTTTGAGTTTTTCGATGTCCCCGTCGTAAGTCGACATGTGGTCAGCATCGATGTTGGTCACAATGGCGAGCATCGGCTTCAGGTGCACAAATGAAGCATCGCTCTCGTCCGCTTCTGCGACCAGGTAATCGCCCTGCCCGAGCCTCGCATTCGCGTCGGCACTCTTGAGTCTGCCGCCGATAACGAAAGTGGGGTCGAGACCACCTTCCGCCAGCACGCTTGCAACGAGACTCGTCGTCGTCGTCTTGCCGTGGGTACCGGCAACGGCGATCGAATAGCGGAAGCGCATCAACTCCGCGAGCATTTCCGCGCGGCTGACGACCGGCATGAGCTGCTTTCTTGCCTCTGCCACTTCGGGGTTGGTTTCATCGACCGCGCTGGAGACGACAACAGCGTCGGCATCGCGTATGTTGTCGGCAGCGTGGCCGATGAATACTTTGGCGCCCAGATCTTCAAGGCGCCGTGTCTGCTTGTTGTGCTTGAGATCCGAACCCTGCACGGCGTAGCCGAGGCTCAGCATGACCTCGGCAATACCCGACATGCCGGAACCGCCGATACCGACGAAGTGCACACAGTGAATTCGGCGCATGCGCTTGATCATGACGTTCTCACGATGCATCGAAGGCGTTGGCTCGAACAGCGGATCATGCCAATCCCCCCGCTTGCTCCAGGCACAGCTCGGTAATTCGGCGCAGCGCATTCGGGAACGCCAGTGCGCGCGCTTTGTCGGCGCGCAGCAGCAGAACGTCGCGTGACTGCAGCCACTCGCGCAGCAGGTCGGCCAATAGCTCCGGCGTGAGGTCGGATTCCTGAATTATCGTGGCGGCACCTGCCCGGACCATCGCGCCGGCGTTCGCGGTCTGGTGATCATCGACGGCCGCCGGGTAGGGAACGAACACCGCGGGCAAGCCCGCCGCGCAGAGTTCGGCAATCGTCAGCGCACCGGCCCGGCAAACCACCAGGTCGGCCCAGGCGTAGGCCTCCGCCATATCCTCGATATAGGACACCAGCTCAACGTCGATGCCGGTGTCTGCGTATGCCTGCCTGGCCGTATCGATAGTCCGCTCGCCGCACTGGTGGCGAACGACAGGTCGCAGCTCGGTTGCAATCTGAGCCAGCGCTGCCGGAACAGCACGGTTCAACGCGAGCGCTCCCTGGCTGCCGCCGAGCACCAGCAGCCTTAACGGTCCTTGTCGCCTGCCATAACGTTCGGCCGGCGCCGCTATGGCCGCGATATCTTCACGGACGGGGTTGCCGACCGTTTCCGCGTTGACGGAGGAATTAAAACTGCCCGGGAAGGCTTGCAGCACAACCCGGGCAAGACGCGCCAGAAGACGGTTGGTCAGGCCCGCAGTAGCGTTTTGCTCGTGAATTACGAGCGGTCTCCGCGTCAGCCAGGCGGCGACGCCGCCCGGACCGCTGACGAATCCACCCATGCCGAGCACCGCTGCGGGGCGGCGACGAAAAATGACGCCGAGCGACTGCAAGAGCGCCCAGCCAAGTTGTATCGGCGCGATCAACAGCGCGAGCAAGCCCTTGCGTCGGAGGCCCTTCACGCTGATCCACTCGATATCGATACCGGCGGCGGGCACGACACGGGACTCAAGGCCGCGGTGAGTTCCGAGCCACACGACGTCACGCGAACTGGCCCGGAGCGCACGGGCGACGGCAAGCGCCGGATAGACATGTCCGCCGGTACCACCTGCCATTACGAGAATAGGTCGCGCGCTCATTTTCGGCGGCCTCGCTTGCGGTTTACCGGCTTCGCGTCAACGACCAGTTCGTGATGAATTCGCAGCAACAGGCCGATACAGATCATCGTTATGATCAGGCTGCTGCGGCCATAGCTAATTAGTGGCAACGTCAGTCCCTTGGTGGGAAGCAGGCCCATGTTGACGCCGACATTGATGAAGGCCTGCAGTCCGAGCCAGGTCGCAAGACCGATCGCGAGGTACGCCTCGAAAAAGCGCTCAGCACTTGCAGCTCGCATGCCGAGTCTGAAAACACGAAAGAGCAACGCCAGGAATAACGCGATCAGAATCAGGGATCCTGCGAGCCCGAACTCCTCGGCAAATACGGCGAACACAAAATCGGTGTGCGCTTCAGGCAGGTAGAATAGCTTTTGCACGCTGTCGCCAAGTCCGACACCGAACCACTCACCGCGACCTATCGCGATAAGCGATTGTGTCAGCTGAAACCCGGAATCGTAAGGATCCGCCCACGGATCCAGGAATCCCGTCAGACGTTTCATACGATAGGGCGACGTTATCGCAAGGGCCGCCATACCAATTACCGCAGCCGAAAAGAACACCAGGAAATCGCGGATGCGTGCGCCCGCGACAAACAGCATGACGAGAGCCGTGGCGACAAGCACCAGCGCCGCACCAAAGTCAGGCTCTTTGAGCAACAGGACACAGGCCAGCGTCAGTACCAGCATCGGGCGAAGAAAGCCCGTGAATTCCTCCCGCAGTGACTTGCTGCGGCGTACGAGGTAGCCGGCAAGGTAGATCAGGAAGCAAAGGCGCGCAGGCTCAGATACCTGCAGGTTCATGAAGCCAACCCGCATCCACCGGGTACTACCGTTCACCTCGTAACCGATCCCCGGTACGAGCACCAGGACAAGGAGGGCCAATCCCGCGAATAACATCAGCGGCCCGAGGCTCCGCCACACCTGCATCGGTATAAACAGGCAGATTCCGCCGGCAACTGCCCCTATCGCCGCCGCGAACAGCTGTCGCTGAATATAGAAAAAAGGGTTACCGACGGCGTTTTCCGAGATCGAAATTGATGCCGATGCCAGGACCACGAAGCCACCGAGCAGCAGAGCCAGCACGATCGTTAGCAGCACCGGATCGATCTGCAGCCCGGTTCTCAGGCGAGCCGGAAAAGGCATTGTTATGCTATGAGAACTCATGTCACAGCGCCCTTACCGCGTCGCAAAACGCGTCCCCTCTTGCCTTGAAATTCTCGAACTGATCCAGGCTCGCGCAGGCCGGTGCAAGCAGCACCGTGTCATCCGCAGCAGCGCAGGATGCCGCCATCCGCACCGCCGCGTACATGTCTTCGGCGAAAAAAACCGGCATGGCCGTGTCCAGCGCAGCGGCAATTTTTTCCGCGTCTTTTCCGATCAGCACGGCGCCGCGCAGTTTCCCTTCGAGCGCTGCGGCCAGTTCACGGAAGTCACCGCCCTTGCCGTCACCGCCGGCGATCAGTACGAGCGTGCCGTCAACAGAATTTATGGACGCCACGGCTGCGGCAACGTTCGTCGCTTTGGAATCATTGATGTAGTCGACGGCACCGACACGGGCGACAAACTGCATGCGGTGCGGCAGGCCGGGGAATTCCGCGAGAACCTGCAGCATGGCCGACATGCCGAGCCCTACCAACTCCCCGGCAGCCAGGGCGGCCAGGGCATTGAGCTGGTTATGCACGCCGTACATGGCGAGATCATTAACCGATATTAGGAGCGAATCACCGCGCGCCAGATAGGTCTCGCCATCTTCCGTGCGCAATCCATACTGATTCTCGGCCGGCTCATCGAGACCAAAACTGATCACAGGTTTGCAGTGCTTCGTATGCTTTGCAGCTTCGGCATCCGCTCGGTTAATTACCGCCGCCTGTGCTTCGCGGTAGATGCGGTACTTTGACTTCCGGTACTCGGCTTCATCGGTGTGCCAGTCCAGATGATCGGGTGAAACGTTCAGAAGGACGGCTACGGCGGCCGGCAAAGCTTGAGTCCTGTGCAGCTGAAAGCTGGACAGTTCGAGGACGTAAAGCTGTGGCGTCGGATGATCCAATAGGTCGAGCGCGGGTTCGCCGAGATTTCCGCCGGCCAGGGCCTCGCGGCCGTCGGCGCGGCACATGAGATGAATCAATGTTGTTACCGTGCTCTTGCCATTGGAGCCCGTGACGGCAACGAACGGAGCTTTCGCTTCACGGGCAAACAACTCGATATCGGAAACGATCTCCAGCTTCTTTTTGCGCGCATTCGCGAGCAGTGGATGACGATCCGATATGCCGGGTGAAGCGATGATGCGTGCAATACCCGCAGGCAGTTTCACGTCACCGAGCAAGACCTCGGCATTCGGCCAGACTTCACCGAGCTCGTTCATGCCCGGCGGTTCGGTACGACTGTCGAAGAACATTGCATCGATATCACTTCTTCTGAGATAGCGCGCAATCGACAGACCCGTGGTGCCTAGCCCTACGACGAGGTCCTTGCTTGCTGTTGCTCGTGCCGCGGTCATCGTATTTTTAAGCTCGCGAGACCGATCAGCACCAGGATGACCGTGATAATCCAGAACCGAACGATGACCTTGGGCTCGGCCCAGCCTTTCAGTTCGAAGTGATGGTGCAATGGCGCCATGCGAAAGACGCGTTTGCCGGTCAGCTTGAATGAGGCTACCTGGATGATGACTGACAGTGTTTCGACAACGAACACACCCCCCATGATCGCGAGCACGATCTCCTGGCGTACGACGACCGCGACGGCACCCAACGCGGCGCCCAGCGACAGCGCGCCGATGTCGCCCATGAACACCTGCGCGGGATATGTGTTGAACCAGAGAAAGCCGAGACCAGCGCCCGCCAGCGCCGTGCAAAATACCAGGATCTCGCCCGTACCTGCCACGTAGGGTATGCCCAGGTACCCCGAGAAATTAACGTTGCCCGTGACGTAGGCAAAGATACCGAGCGCACCGCCAACGAGGACGGTCGGCATGATCGCCAGGCCGTCGAGGCCATCAGTAAGATTGACTGCGTTACTGAAGCCGACAATAAAAAAGTACGTTACGACAACCTGAAAAAGCCCTAAGGGGATAGCCAGATCCTTGAAATACGGAATCAACAATGAGGTTTGCACCTCATCAGTTGCCGTAACGTACAGAGCAATGGCGGCAATAAGAGCCGCGCTGGACTGCCAGAAGAGTTTTTGCTTTGCCGAGATACCGGCGGGGTCCTGCAATACGAGTTTCTTGTAGTCATCGACATAGCCGATGACTCCGAAAGACAGCGTGACAAACAGTATGATCCAGACATACAGGTTCTCAAGATCTGCCCAAAGCACCGTGCTGACTGCGATCGCGGTCAGAATCAGTGCACCGCCCATAGTCGGCGTGCCAGCCTTGAGCAGATGCGTATCCGGGCCGTCTTCGCGAACCGGCTGGCCGATCTGATTAACGCTCAGCCGCTCGATCATCCGTGGGCCGATAATGAACGACAGGAGCAGCGCCGTCAGCGCACCGAGAATCGCGCGCATCGTCAGGTAATTGAACACGTTAAACCCGGATTCGAAGTTCGCCAGATATTGTGTGAGATAGAGCAGCATGATCAGGCCTCTTTTCTCACGGGCTCGTCTTCGCGCAGCGCATCGACGACGCGCTCCATGTGCATCGAACGGGATCCTTTCACGAGCACGTTGACGGAATTATTGAGCCTGTCGCTCAACTCGTCGACGAGCGCGTCTACGCTACCGAACCAACTCGCGTGCTCGCCGAATCCTTCGACCGTATTACGCGACAAATCTCCCAGCGCAAACAGGCGATCGATGCCGCATGCGCGCGCCGCTTCTCCAACCTCGCGGTGCAGCGCCGCAGCATCTGATCCGAGTTCTTTCATGTCGCCCAGAACGAGCCAGCTTTCGCCGGAAAGCTGCGACAGGAACTCGGCGGCGGCGACGACCGATCGGGGGTTAGCGTTGTAACTGTCGTCGAATAGTGTCGCGCCATTCGTGCCCCGCAAAGCCTGCAGACGGCCGCTGACGGGGCTGACGCCTTCCAAAGCCGTTTTTATATTTCCGGCATCGATGCCAAGCGAAAAAGCGACGGCAGCTGCGGCGCAGGCGTTCTTCACATTGTGAATGCCAGCAAGCGGCAGGCATACGTTGATCTTTCCGTTTGGCAGGTGCAGGCAAAACCGCGATTGCTCAACAGCGGCGATGACGTCATCCGCGTAGACATCGGCGTCCGGGCCGCGCCCGAAGCTGACCGAGCGCACATCCTCGACCAGCGCAGACCAGTAATCAAAATACGCATCGTCGGCATTCAGAATCGCAATCTTCGGCCGCTCGGGGTTCTGCAGGATCTCACCCTTCGCATGGGCCACGCCTTCGATCGATCCGAAACCCTCCAGATGCGCTGCCGCCGCGTTGGTGATGACGACTACGTCAGGATTCGCGAGTGCCGTCAGGTACGCGATTTCACCGGCGTGGTTTGCACCCATTTCCAATACGGCGAAACGATGTTTTTCCTCTATCCTCGCCAACATCAGCGGCATGCCGATATCGTTGTTGAGGTTTCCCTGCGTCGCCAGGGTTGGCGCCTGCCGTGCAAGGCAGGCCTTGACCAGCTCCTTCAGCGTCGTCTTGCCATTGCTACCGGTGATGCCAATCACCGTTACATCGTGCTGCTTGCGCCACGCCGCTCCGAAGCTGCCCAATGCCGTGCGCGTATCATGCACCTTGATCTGCGAGATATTCTCGTCGACGACGCGTGACACGACGGCGCCGGCTGCACCGATTGCGTGCGCGGTGCCCAGGTAGTCACCGCCGTCAAAATTCGGACCCTGCAGCGCAAAGAACAACTCGTCACTACGCAACGTGCGTGTGTCCGTGCTGATGCCGGTGAATCCGCGGTCCTTGCCGTGCAGCACGCCGCTCATGCTTTCCGCCGCGGCGCTCAAGGATGCAATCATTGCGCGCCCCCTTTTGCCTGGGCGCACAGGGCTGCCTCGGCCAAGGCGTAGTCCGAGAACGGGTAAAATTTATCGCCAATTTGCTGGTAGGCCTCATGACCCTTGCCGGCGATCAAGACGATGTCAGCATCGTCCGCCTGCGCAATTGCCCAGGCGATGGCGGCCGCACGATCCTCGATGACCGTTGCCCGTTCCGGCCGCGTGAAGCCGGACATCACGTCATCGATAATCTGTCCCGGGTCTTCCGAGCGCGGATTGTCGCTCGTGATGACGACGCGATCCGACAGCCGCTCCGACGCCCTGCCCATGAGCGGGCGTTTGCCCGCATCCCGATCTCCGCCGCAGCCAAAAACACACCAGAGCTTGCCGCGACAGTGCGCGCGCAGCGCACGCAGCGCGGCTTCGATGGCGCTCGGAGTGTGCGCATAGTCGACGTATACCGCCGCTCCGTCCGCGGAAACCCGCTCCATGCGTCCTGGCGGCGCTTTCACTCTCGACAAAACGTCGCAGGCCGTGTCGAGCGAAACGCCCTGCTGCAGCATCAGCGCAAGAACGATCGCCGCATTTGCGACATTGAAGTCTCCGGGTAGCGGCAGGCTGAAGCGCCCGTCGCCCCACGAGCTGACAAATTCGACGTCGGATCCGCGCGGATGGGCCACGACCGCGCGCACGAATACATGCCGCCGGCCGTTCGCAACGCGGTTGAAGTTGGTCGAAACAGTAATTACGTCCTGTCCGCAGCGCTCCGCCAGCTGACTGCCGAATTCTGAATCGAGGTTTATGATTCGATTTCGGGTGTCGGATTCGAGAAACAACCGCGCCTTGGTTTCGAAATAATCCTGCATATCCGCGTGGTAATCGAGATGATCACGCGTCAGATTCGTAAACAGCGCCGCCTCGAACCGCACGCCGTCGACGCGGCCCTGTGACAAGGCATGGGAAGAAACCTCGACTGCGGCATAGTCTGCCCCTTGCTCGACGAATTTTGCCAACCGGCCGTGGAGCTCCACAGCATCCGGTGTCGTCAAGCGCTGTGAACCCTCGATTTTGTCGACGCCGTATCCCAACGTGCCAACGTAGCCGCATCGCTCACCCAGCAGCTGTGCGCATTGCGCGACGAGCCACGCCACCGTGGTCTTGCCGTTGGTGCCGGTCACCCCAAAGACGCCGAGGACCTGCGATGGACGGCCGTAGAATCGATTGGCGATTTCACCGAGCTTTGCGCCGAGATCATCGATCGCAACCATCGGCACACCGATGTCCACTGGCGCCACCGACGTCGATGCGTCGTAAGCGACCGCGCTGACGCCGGCCGCTTTCGCGTCCGCCAGGTAATCAAGGCCATGGCTGTTAGTGCCGTGACAGGCCAGGAACAGATAGCCTTCGCCAAGTTGGCGACTGTCGCTCGCAATCCCATGTATCGGAACGGGCGGCGCCTCAGCGTAGTCCCGCACAAGCTCGGCGAGGGTCGGAATTGAGGAAAGGTGTTCGGCCGGCATGTTCATCGACTCGGCGTCCGTCTCGCCATTGCCTGCATCGTCTCGCCGGGATCGCGTGCCGGTATTGCATCCGGCGCTACGGCCAACAGGCGCAGCGACTCGGCCATGACGTCGGCGAACACGGGTGCCGCAACGTCGCTGCCGTAGTACAGTTCGCCACGTGGCTCGTCGATCACGACAACGGTTGCCAGGCGCGGATCGCTCGCGGGTGCGAGGCCGGCAAATATAGAGATGTGCTTGTCCTGCGAGTAGCCTCCTGTCGCGAATTTCCACGCCGTGCCGGTCTTGCCGGCAATACGATAACCGTCGACCGATGCCTTGCTACCGGTGCCACCGGGCCGCACAACCTCCTCGAGCATACGCCGCACCGCAGCGGCCGTATCCTGCGAAATCACCTGTTGACTGTCATTCGGCTGTTCGAGGCGGACCAGCGATATCGGTCTGAGGCCTCCGTCATCGCCGAAGACGGCGTACGCTTGCGCCAGCTGCAGTGGTGTGACCGATACCCCGTAACCGTACGCAAGCGTGGCCTGGCTGATCGGCTGCCAGTGGCTGAAATGGGTCAGCATACCTGCCGACTCGCCTGGAAATCCGCTCGTGGTGAGCGTGCCAAAACCAAACTGCGTCATCGTGTCCCACAGCTGATCCGGCTCCAGCGTCATTGCGAGCTTCGTCACGCCAACATTGCTGGAGCGCGCGAGTATCGTCGTCAGACTCACTCGACCCAGGTTGCGGCGGTCTTCGATTCTCTTCGCGCCTACCGTTACGTAGCCCGGCGCAGTGTCGACGACACTGCTCGGACGGTACTGGCCGCTTTCCAGCGCGGCTGCAACGATAAGCGGTTTGATACTGGAGCCGGGCTCGAAAATATCCGTGATCGCACGGTTGCGATAGCGCGCTGCTGCGAACTGCGAGCGGTCGTTGGGGTTGTAGGTCGGCTGATTGACCATCGCCAGTACTTCGCCGGTCTTCACGTCAAGCACAACGATCGAACCTGAACGTGCTTCGTAAGATTTTATTGCGGCTTTGAGCGAGCGATACGCAAGATACTGCAGCCGCAAATCAATGCTGGTTTTCAGGTCCTTTCCATGCCGCGCCGGCCGAATGCTTTCCACGTTCTCGATCGAGCGGCCGAGGCGATCTTTCAGTACCCGCTTTGCACCCGACTCGCCCGCCAGCCAATGGTTGAATGCGAGCTCAAGACCTTCCTGTCCTTCGTCATCGATGTTGGTAAAACCGATGAGATGGCCCGTAACTTCCGACGCGGGATAGTAGCGGCGGTATTCGCGCTGCACATTGATGCCGGGCAGATTCAGCGCCAGCACCTGTTCCGCCTGTTCCGGGTTGAGATGCCGCTTGAGGTACAGAAATTCTTTGTCCATGCTGCGCGTGATACGCCGCATCAGCGTCTGCGAGTCAACGTTCAGTGCACGGGCGAGCCGCGGGATATCGTCAACCGCCGAAGCGAACTCCTTCGGGTTCACCCAGATGCTGTCTACCGGCGTACTGATAGCAAGCGGTTCACCGTTGCGATCAGTTATTGTCCCGCGATGCGCGGAAATTCGCTCGGTCCGCAGGTGGCGCGTGTCAGCCTGCTGATTCAAGAAATCCTTGTCGAGGACCTGCAGATAGACGGCACGCGCGACCAGCGTTGCTGCCACCAGGCCAAACAACGCCAGTACGAGCGTCACGCGCCCCGCGAATCGACGTTCAGTCTTCTGTTTTGTTTCTGCGCCGCGTGTCATTGACGTTCGATTACGAAGATATCGGTGGCTTCGGGTCGCACGAGCGAGAGGTCTTCAGTTGCAACTCGCTCTATTCGTGCATGCTGGGCCCAGGTGCTCTGTTCGATCTGCAGCTGGCCCCATTCAATGTTGAGTCCGTCGCGCTCGTGCGTCAGTGCCTCGAGTTCCACGAATAACTTGCGTGATTCGTGCTTGGTATAGACCAGGGCGATCGCGCTCATTACACACACGACCGCCAACACGAAGGCGAGAAGGAACGGCTGCGCCGGCTGCTTTGCCTGCATCACGTCCTCTCCGCTATCCGCAGACGTGCGCTGCGTGCCCGGGGATTCGCCGCGATCTCATCGGCTGTCGCCGTAATGACTTTGCCAATGACTTTCAATTTCGGCCGGAACTCATCCGGTATCGAAGGCATTCCCCGATACGGCTCTGGCTCGAGTGAAGCATTTCGCATGAACCGCTTTACCATGCGATCCTCGAGCGAATGAAAACTGATGACACACAGGCGCCCGCCCCGTCGCAACACATTGAGTGACTGCTGGAGCACGGACTCGAGCTGCTCGAGTTCACGATTGACTACAATGCGAATCGCCTGAAAGGTCTTTGTTGCCGGATGCCTCCTGGATCGCCGTTGCCCGTGCAGGGCCGGCACCGCTGATTCTACGATAGCCGCCAGTTGCGCCGTTGTTTCGATCGGCGCTACTTGCCTGGCGGCAACAATAGCCCGGGCAATACGCCCTGCGTTTCGCTCCTCGCCGAATTTGGATACAGCGCGTCTCAAGTCTTTTTCATCCACTGACGCGAGCCATTCACCGGCCGACACTCCTGACTCCGGGTCCATTCGCATATCGAGTGGGCCATCCCGCAGGAAACTGAATCCTCGAGCGGCTTCATCCAGTTGCGGTGATGAAACTCCGAGATCAAGGAGCAGTCCGTCGACCCGGCCAAGCAGCGGCCGGCCGCTGACGTCCTGTCTTTCGCTAATGATTGTCTCAAGTTGCGCATAAGCACCCTTTATCAACTCGACGCGCGGATCATCTTTAAGAGATCTTGCTGCTGAAGCGATTGCCTGCGGGTCGCGATCGATTCCGATCAGTCGACCATTCGAATCAAGTTGCTTCAGAATCTCCCCGCTGTGACCACCGCGTCCGAACGTTCCGTCGACATAACAGCCGTCTGGTTTTATTTTCAGTCCCTGAAGGACTGGCCCCAACAGCACCGGCACGTGCGCGTTGCTGCTCATGGCATGGACAGCGAACTAGAACGAAATTGACTCGAGGTCCGCCGGCAGGTCGCCGTCGTCTTCCTCGTCGAGCCACGCATCGCGCTTTTCGTTCCAGGTCTGTTCATCCCAAAGTTCAAATTTATTGCCCTGCCCAATCAACATCGCGTTCTTGTCGAGTCCCGCGAAATCCCGGAGTTCTCGCGAAATCAGAATTCGACCACTCCCGTCCATGTCGACCTCGGTCGCATAACCGACCATAATTCGCACAATGCGACGAGCAGCTTTATTCATGCTGGGCAGGCGAACGAGCTTGCGTTCGAGTTCTTCCCAGTCCGGCAGCGGGTATACGAGGAGGCAGTGGTCTTTATCGACAGTCACGATGATTTCGCCATCGCAACGGGAGGTGAGCCGCTCCCGATACCGGGTCGGCATTGCCATACGCCCTTTGGCGTCCAATGTGACTTTGGTGGCCCCTCGAAACACGGCGTTCGGGACGACCCCGGGCTTCGCTCTTCTGGCGCGAATCCTGGGCAGGCTGCCCCTTTCCTCCCACTTTTATCCACTTTTCAACACTATAGGTGGCGGCCGCGGCGACCGTCAACAAACGAAAGCAATTAATCTTTGTTGTACAGTGACTTAGGGGCTTTCTCGTGGCCCAAAAAGGGCGAAATGTGGCAGAGTTCGCGCTAGGTAAATCAGTTATTTACACTTACTTCTTCGATGAGATCTCAAAAAGAGGTCGCAATTCCGCGACAGCGGCCCGATTCGACCCGGTTTCGCGCCAGTTTGCGCAAGCGGGCCAGCGCGCTCCGCGCACGGCAGGAGTGCAGAGTATAACTCATTGTTTTCAATAGGTAAATTGGCAGGTGAGAAAGCCGGAGCCGGCAATAAGCCGGGTTCTGTCATCGACAACCATTCATCTGGGACAGCTGTCGCCAGCTGCCTCGAGCAACCTACCCGGGAGTCCGTTCGGAACCGACGGTGGGCAAACAGCCCCTACTCCCCTATTTGGTCTTGCTCCGGGCGGGGTTTACCGTGCCGCGAGCTGTTGCCAGTCGCGCGGTGCGCTCTTACCGCACCTTTTCACCCTTACCGACCCCAGGGTCGGCGGTATATTTTCTGTGGCACTTTCCATGGGCTCACGCCCCCCAGGCGTTACCTGGCGCCCTGTCCGAAGGAGCCCGGACTTTCCTCTGCATTGCTGCAGCGATTGCCTGGCCGACTCCGGCTTTCTCGGCGCCAATTTTACAGGATTAATTGGGGTCGGACCGAAGTTAATTCCTAAAAGGGATCGACCCCTATTCTTTGCGAATCAGCAGCAGGCGCCTGTACAGATCGTTGCGCTTGCCGCCGGTCGCTTCCGCGGCGACGCGCGCCGCGTCCTTGGCGGACAGGCGGTCAGAGAGTGCCTCCAGCAAGCGATCGATATCGAGCGATGACTCGACGGCCTCATCCGAGCCCGCGACGACAACAACGAACTCGCCCTTACCCACAATGGATTTGTCGGCAACTTTATCGCGCAGCGAACCCAGCGTTCCCTGAACGCACTGTTCGTGCATTTTGGTCAGTTCACGTCCGACGAATGCCGGCCTGTCGTCACCAAAGGAATCGCACAAGTCGCCCAGTACTTCGGCAATACGATGCACGGACTCATAGAAAACCAGGGTCCGCGTCTCGCGGCGGAGCTGATCGAGTACGCCGCGTCGCGCTGCGTTTCTTGCCGGTAAAAATCCTTCGAAGCAAAACCGGTCGGTCGGCAACCCTGCAACCGAGAGCGCGGCGGTTACCGCGGAGGGTCCGGGTATCGGCGAAACCGCAATGCCACTCGCGTGCGCAGCCCGCACGAGCCGGTAGCCAGGGTCGCTGACCAGCGGTGTGCCCGCATCGCTGACAAGAGCAACCGACTGTCCCGACTCAAGCACCGCCATGACCTCAGAAACGCGCTGCTCTTCATTGTGATCATGCAGCGCCAAAAGCCGTGTTTTGACGCCAATATGCGATAGTAATCGCCCGGTATGGCGGGTATCCTCGGCTGCAACAAGATCCACGTCGGCGAGCGTCTGGCGCGCTCGCGGTGTCAGATCTTCTAGATTGCCGATCGGCGTCGCAACGATGAACAGCCTGCCGCTCATTTGGCGCACAACTTTTTCCGGTTACATTAATATGATGAAAATTCCCCGACATCCTGCCCGCGAATCGCGTTCACTGGCAAGCATCATCGCCCTGCTCGCGGCGCTGCTGGCACTGTCAGGCTGCGAAACTACGGGATTCGCGGGCCTGCCGGGCGGCGCCGAGGGACGCGCTGAACGACTTGCCAGGGACGGCGAGCATGCCGAAGCCGCTGGCGCATACATCGGCCTTGCCAGCGACGCCGTTGGCGACGAGCGGGACCGTTTGACACTGCTGGCCGTCGAGCAGTGGCTCGATGCCGGCGATGTCGCTCGGGCCAGGAATGCATTCGGCAGCGTGCCGCGACCGGACTCGCCAAACCTGCGGGCAATCTGGAACACGAACTCGGCGGCGTTGTCCCTGTATGAGGGGGCCGCTGACGACGCGCTCGGTCTGTTGGAACCGATGAGTCGCGAATCGCTCTCGGTGCGGGACAGACTGAGAGTCGAGGCACTGCGCGCCGATGCCTGGATTCAAAAACAGGATCCGGCTCGTGCGGTCGAGCTGATGATGCAGCGCGAGACCTGGATCAGTGACCGCCGCGGCATCGAGCAAAATCGTGCGCGCCTGTGGCAAGGCTTGCGCGTCAGCAGCCCGCAGGTGCTGCGCCAAGCCGCCGAAACAGCAGCTGATCCGATCGTGCGCGGCTGGCTCTCGATTGGCTCGCTCGCGGCTTCCACAGGTCAACAGGGTGTGGGATGGAGTAACGGGGTCGTTCGCTGGCGCACGGCAAACGCCAGGCATCCGGCAATAACCGTGCTCGGCGATCTCGAATCGTCGGAAGGCCTGTTGCTTGAATACCCTCGGCAAATAGCCTTGCTATTGCCCCTGTCCGGCAGGGCAGCGAGCGCGGGAAAAGCGGTGCAGAACGGATTTCTGGGCGCGTATTTTGCGGCCGCCGCCGGACTCGATGACCGGCAGAATATCCGTATTTACGACGTCAGTGCAGAGGGCAGCGCCAGCGCAGCTTATGCCGTGGCCGTTACTGACGGCGCCGAGTTTGTCGTCGGGCCATTGCTCAAGAACAGTGTCATTCAACTGGCCAACGACATCCTCGTCCCGGTCCCGGTACTCACACTCAACTACCTGCCTGACGACACGCTTGCGCCGCCGGGCTTGTACCAGTTTGCCCTGGCGCCGGAAGACGAAGCAGCATCTGCTGCCACCCGCGCGCTCGGCGATGGCTACACGCGTGCCGTGGCGCTCGTACCGAACAACGATTGGGGTCGACGCGTCCTGACGAGCTTCTCGACCGAACTCGAAGGCCTCGGCGGCACCTTGCTGGATTACCGCAGCTATACGCCGGGCGACCAGGACTTCTCGAATGCGATCGAAAATCTGATGGGTCTTACGGGCAGCGTTCGTCGCTATCAACGCATGCGCGCCAATATCGGCGGCGCATTGCAGTTTGATCCACGCAGACGTCAGGACACCGATTTTATTTTTCTCGCAAGCGACGCACCCGCGGGCCGCTTGCTCAAAGCGCAGCTGAAATTTCATTATTCGGGCGATCTTCCCGTCTATTCGACTTCGTCCATATACTCACTTGACGATCGTTCCAACGCTGACCTCAATGGCATCATGTTTGCCGACACGCCCTGGGTCATCAACCCGCAGCCCTGGATTGCAGACTTACCCCGCGAATTCGCCGAGTATTGGCCCGGCGAGCGCCGCCTGGCGCGCCTGCACGCCATGGGATATGACGCCTATAACCTGATCGCCGCGCTGTTTGCATCCCGCGGGGAGGCGATGGCCGAACTCGACGGCGCCACCGGAACCCTGTTTCTCGACTCCAGCGGCCGCGTTCATCGACGCCTTGCCTGGGCTCAATTTCAGCAAGGCAAGGTTGTCGCGCTGCCGAGGATTGACTCGGCTGGCGGCCCTATTCAGGACATCAGCATCGAGGGTGACATCATCACGCCCGATGCGGCAGACGATGCGCCATGGGATTTTCTGCCAGAGGAGCTGTAGGCGACCGCGCAGAGCGACAGGCGCTTCGTTTTCTCAAACGCGAGGGCCTCAAACCAGTCACACGCAACTTTCGAAGCCGCGGCGGTGAAATTGACCTGGTCATGCTGCACGGTGACTGCCTGACCTTTGTGGAAGTGCGTTATCGAAAGTCCACGGGGTTTGCGTTGCCGGCCCCAACGATCGACCGGCACAAGCAGCGAAAAATCTTGCACACAGCCGCCATGTTCCTGGCACGCAGGCCGCGCTATGCACACCTTGCGATGCGCTTCGACGTGGTGGCGATCACAGGCGGTGCTGACGGCACGATCGAGTGGATTCAGGACGCTTTTCGACCCGTTGACTCGGCCCTTTGACCCGCGGTCCCGACATCCTCCGCAGGCAACAGCGCGGGAGAACACGGGCTGACGCAACAGCTGCTAGAATTCGCGTCAGACCCACCGAGCCGGAGTAGCCATGGATCCTGTCACACGCGTTCGCGATCATTTCGCGGAGAGCATTGCGGCCAAGCAGATTGCTGCGGAGCAGCTCGCCGAGAGCATCGTGGCTGCTGGTCACCTGTTGAGCCGGGCATTGCTCGATGACGGCAAGATCCTGAGCTGTGGCAACGGCGGCTCTGCCGCGGATTCGCAGCATTTTTCGTCAGAACTTCTGAACCGCTTCGAGATAGAACGTCCGGGTTTACCGGCAATCGCGTTAACCACAGATACATCGACACTGACGTCGATCAGTAACGACTACGCCTACGAGGAAATCTTCAGCAAGCAGGTCCTCGCGCTGGGTAAACCACAAGACGTATTGCTGGGAATCTCGACCTCGGGCAACTCAGAGAACGTCATTCGTGCTATCGCCGCTGCGCACGGGCGCGGCATGAACGTCGTTGCGCTATCCGGCCGTGATGGCGGCCGCATGGCTGACGTATTTATAGAGGGAGACGTCGAGATCCGGGTTCCGGCAACGCGGACCGCGCGCATCCAGGAAGTACATCTCGTTGTGATTCACTGCTTGTGCGATTTGATTGACGCGAAGTTGCTGGGCGGGGACTAGTGGCATGATGCCTGTCGGCGCCGAAAGCGCTGGCAATTTCTCGCGATCATCGACCGCTATTACTTGACGATAGTAAGGTGCGGGCGCGAATGCGTCTCGTTAATATCCTGCCTTGCCTTCTCTGGCGTTACTACTTCGGCACCGTGCGAAAAGATCATACCTTGCCCGGTCTCTCGGGCGTAAATGCCGAGGATGGAACGCATCGGCACCCAGACGTCAAAAGGGACTCCGCCGAAGCGCGCGCGAAAACTTACCGCCTCATTTGACAACTGCAGATTGTGCGCGGCTGAACCGCTGATATTTAAAATAATCTTGCCGTCCTTGATGTGCTCGGCCGGCACACAGACATTTTCAAAGGACGTGTCGACAACAATGTGCGGCGTATGGCTGTTATCGGCCATCCACTCGTGCATTGCGCGGATGAGATAGGGTCTCTTCGATCGGTTGGAATTATTCACTGCTTTTTTTCTTGAATCGACGCTAGACACCAATAGCTTATCATTTATTCGGCGTCGCGCCTGAGACTAAACATAAGCTGCCGGATCGGCAGTGATCCGTGCCGCTCTACAGGCGCATCTCCTGTTCGAGTTCAGTGAGACTCTGCTGAAACGAGCGTCGTGAAAACACCCGGTCCATGTACGATTCGATCGGCGCGGCATCAGCCCCGAGATCAATACCGTAGGCGGGCAGGCGCCACAGTAGCGGTGCGATCGTGCAATCCACCAGCGAGAATTCTTCGCTGAGGAAATACGGCCGCGCCCCGAACAGCTCCTTGCTTTGCAAAATACTCTCACGCAGCAGTTTACGGGACTTGGCGCCGAGTTTGCCGTCACTGCTGGATTCCGATTCTTCGGCGATTGAGTACCAATCCGTCTCGATACGAAACAGCGCCAGGCGAAACTGCGCGCGAGTCACGGGATCGACCGGCATCAGCGGAGGATGCGGAAAACGCTCGTCCAGATACTCGATAATGACCCGCGAGTCATACAGCGTCAGGTCGCGATCCACAAGCGTCGGTACCGTGTGGTACGGATTCAAATCCATCAGGTCTTCCGGTAATTCCGGGCCTGCGACATTGGCAATCTCTATATTGATGTTCTTCTCGGCAAGAACGAGGCGCGCACGATGACTGTGAATATCTGTCGGTCGCGAGAACAGCGTCATAACTGAGCGTCGGTTCGCTACTACTGCCATCATTTAACGTCCTTCCAGATTTGTTTCTTGAGCATCGAGGCGAGGATATAAAAGAAGATCAGGAACATCAGCACCCAGACGCCGAGCTTGCGGCGATCGGATCGAATCGGTTCCGATATAAAGGCGAGGAAATTGACGGTATCGCGAACGAATTCACCATAATCTTCGGCGTCCATCGAGCCTGCCGAGAGCGTTTCAAAACCTTCAAACGTCGTCGTAACTGAACCATCTTTATTTTCGTGCGTTGAGAAACTGGCCGTCTGATAGCCCTGCAGTTCCCACAGCACGTGGGGCATACTCGTGCCCGCCAGTACAAGATTGTTGACACCGGTCGGGCTATCTTTCGAAACATAGAAGCCCTTCAGGAAGTTAAATACGTAGTCAGCCCCTTTCGCACGCACCATCAGACTCAGGTCGGGTGGCGTCACGCCATACCAACGCCCGGCATCAGCCGACGGCATGGATGCCTGAATGGTTTCGTACGTCTTGTCGGCATTGAACATCAGGTTGTCGATCAACTGTTCTTCGGACAGGTCCAGATCTTTCCCTATCGTTTTATAGCGAACGTACTGTGCCGAATGGCAGCCCGCGCAGTAGTTCATGAAGTTTCGTGCGCCGCGCTGAAGAGAAGAAACATTGCCCGGATCGATGTCGGCTTTCTCCATGTGCATGCCGCCACCAGCAGCCATCGCGGCAGCTGCGGAGAAACACATGCCCAATAACATCAAAGCGGCGACCTTCTTGAACTTATCCATGGTAGACCACCCTTTCCGGCACCGGTTTTGTCTTATCAATGGCCGTGTAGTAAGGCATTAACAGGAAGAACGCAAAGTACAGCACTGAGAAGATTCGAGCCATCAGTACGTACAGGCCATCCGCAGGCATCGTCCCGAGCCAACCCAGCATGAAGAAGGTAACGGTGAATACGGCCAGGGCAGACTTGTAAATCCAGCCACGATAACGTATCGACCTGACGCGCGAGCGATCCAGCCACGGCAGGAACACGGGCAGCAAAACGGCCGTCACAAAGAGTATGAAACCCCAAAGCTTGTCGGGCACCGCCCTGAGAATTGCGTAAAACGGCGTAAAGTACCACACCGGTGCAATGTGCTCGGGCGTCGCCGTCAGGTTCGCCGGTTCAAAATTGGCATGCTCCAAAAAGTAGCCGCCCATATCAGGCGCGAAGAAAACGACCGCCGAAAAGATCATCAGGAACACGATTATCGCCACCAGGTCTTTACTCGTGTGATACGGGTGGAAAGCGATGCCATCGAGTGGCTTGCCGCTCGCGTCCTTGTTCTTCTTGATCTCAATGCCGTCAGGGTTATTCGAGCCCACTTCGTGCAGGGCTACAATGTGGACGAACACGAGCGCGATCAATGCCAGCGGTAGAAGAACGACGTGCAGAGCAAAAAAGCGGTTGAGCGTAATGTCCGAAATTGAGTAATCGCCACGAATGATCTCTACGAGCGCATCGCCCACCCAGGGAATTGCCCCAAACAACGAAATAATGACCTGCGCACCCCAGTAGGACATCTGTCCCCAGGGCAACAGGTAGCCTGCAAATGCCTCGGCCATTAACACCAGGAAGATCAACATGCCGATGAGCCAGATCAGTTCTCGTGGCTTCTTGTAGGAGCCATAGAGCATGGCTCGATACATATGCAGGTAAACGACGATGAAGAAGAACGATGCGCCGGTAGAGTGCATGTAGCGGATCAACCAGCCCCATTCCACGTCACGCATGATGTACTCGACCGAGGCAAATGCATCAGCAGCCGAAGGTTTATAGTTCATTGTGAGGAATATGCCCGTCAACAGCTGAATGGCCAGCACGACGAACGCAAGCACGCCGAAGACATACCAGATGTTGAAGTTCTTTGAGGCGTAATACTCGGTGACGTGATATTTGAGCGTCGACGTCATCGGAAACCGATCGTCGATCCACGTCACAAAGCCACCCTGCGGCTTGCCCACTTCTGCTTCGATTCTCGCCATCACGCTGCTCCCGAATCCTGGCCGATAAGAATCAGGTCGTCCCTGACAAATCGGTACGGTGGCACCCTCAGGTTGGTCGGCGCCGGAACGCCTTTGTACACGCGTCCCGCCAGGTCGAACTTCGAGCCATGGCACGGGCAGAAGAAGCCGCCTTCCCAACCTTCAGCCGGTCGAACTTCGAAGTCCTGCAGCGGCGCACAGCCCAGATGTGTGCATGAGCCTTCAATCACGAGGTATTGCGGTCTTATCGATCGCGTCGCATTCCGCGCGTACTCGGGCTGCTGCTCGAGTACCTCGGAATTCGGGTCACGCAGCTCGCTCTCCACCATCGGCAATTTCTCGAGCATCTCGCTGGTGCGGCGCAGTACAAATACAAGCTTGCCGCGCCAGAGAACGCGTATCATCTCACCGGGCTGCAGCGTGCTGACCGGTACCTCGACCGGCGCACCCAGGGCCTGAGCACGGGCGCTGGGTTTCAATGAAGCAATAAAAGGAATTGCCGCCATTCCAGCGCCTGCGGCGCCTGTAACAAGGGTTGCAACGGTAAGAAAATGACGCCTGTTGCGATCAAGGTCGTCTTCGGTCATCGGGCACTCCCATACGCCGTTCTTTTCACGGCCGCTTCTGCAGCGAGTTTTTGCTTTGTTTCGACACTGGTAGATTTGCAGCAGGCCCGGTTTGCCGTCAGGATGACAGTTACCCCGGAGCTAGGTGCGGAACCACGGCGCATTATACACGGGGCTTGTCGAAATTGGCTAGGTGCTACAGCAAACAGGACTACCAGGACATCGCGTGGCCGATTTGAGATCAGTTTTCGTCTTCTTGTTGCAGTCGATCGTCGTAGGTCTGGCGGTCGCGTTTCTCGTTGTACTGGTCCGTCCCGACCTGATGCCCGGCATTGGGGATTCGATCGACGAGCCCGCAAGCTTCGCGGACGCCGTTGATCGGAGCGCCGCCTCAGTAGCCAATATTTACACCAAGCGTCTCGTTCAGGACAGCCACCCGCCAGACGCGAGGACGCGGTTTCGAGTCGACACCAGCTTTGCGTCGGCGGTAATCATCGACCCGGAGGGCTATCTCGTGACCAACTATCACGTGATCGTGGATGCGACCGAAATCCGCGTTCAGCTCAGCGACGGCCGCATAACAGAGCCCTCGATTATCGGCGTGGATGCCGAAACCGACCTGGCCTTGCTACGGGTCGATCTCGGTACCCTGCCGGCGATCCGTATGGGCAGTTCCGCCCAACTGCGTATCGGCGACGTCGTCCTCGCCATCGGCAATCCTTACGGCCTCACGACCTCTGTAACTCAGGGCATCGTCAGCGCGACAGGTCGCGGGCTGCTGAACCTCGTCACTTTCGAGAATTTCATCCAGACGGATGCAGCGATCAACGCGGGCAACTCGGGCGGCGCGTTGATCAACAGCCGCGGCGAACTCGTGGGCATCAATACGGCCGTGCTTGCGCAGGACGCCGGGACCGAGGGGATCGGTTTTGCCATACCGGTCGACCTGGTTCGTGGCGTTGTCGAACAGATCAAGCAAAATGGTCGCGTTATCCGCGGCTATATGGGGCTGTTGCCGGATGACCTGACAAACGCCGAACGGGCCGCACTCGGTATCGAGAACGACGCCGGCATCCTGCTCATGCAGGTGTACGAAGATGGGCCGGCGGCGGCGGCCAATCTGAAGCGCGGCGACGTTATCCTGACCATGAACGGCGAGCCTGTTTTTTCACGGCGCCAGGCGCTCTTGATCGCGGCGAGCACGGTTCCCGGTGACAAGGTTGAGATCACCGGCATCCGGGACCGCGAGCGTTTCACAACGACCGTGATCGCCGGCGAGCGCCCGGAGGATCCACGCTAGGAAGGCGATTTGCTAGCCGACGCGACGGATGGAGGCGCCCAGCTGTCCAAGCTTTTCCTCGATACGCTCGTAGCCGCGATCCACGTGATAGATCCGGTCCACAAGCGTTTCGCCTTGCGCTGCGAGTCCCGCCAGCACGAGTCCGGCCGACGCGCGCAGGTCAGTCGCCATCACCGGCGCGGCCATCAGGCTCTCAACGCCAGTGCAGATCGCCGTGTGTCCCTCGAGGCGAATATCTGCGCCCATGCGCTGCAGCTCGAGCACGTGCTGAAAGCGATTTTCGAATATCGTTTCCGTTATCGTGCCAACACCGTCGGCCACCGCATTCATTGCACAGAACTGGGCCTGCATGTCGGTCGGAAACGCCGGATACGGCGCGGTTCGAACATCGACTGATTTTGGCTTGCGGCCGCGCATGTCGATGTCGACCCAGTTTTCGCCCGTATCGATCCTGGCGCCCGCTTCTGCAAGCTTGATCAATACGGCCTCGAGCGTCTCCGGTGCCGTTCGCTGTGCGCGGATCTTCCCACCTGTCATCGCGGCAGCGACCAGGTACGTACCCGTCTCGATCCGGTCCGGCAACACCAAGTAGTCGGTGCCTCCGAGTCGCTCCACGCCTTGAATCGAAAGCGTGCTGCTGCCTATGCCTTCGATTCTCGCCCCCATAGCCGCCAGGAAATGAGCGAGGTCGGTCACCTCCGGCTCGCGGGCCGCGTTTTCCAGCACCGTCTCACCGTCGGCAAGAACCGCCGCCATGAGCAGATTCTCGGTACCGGTGACGGTCACGGTATCAAACACAATGTGAGCGCCTTTAAGCCGATCCGCCCGAGCCTTGATGAATCCCTTGTCGACCACGACGTCAGCGCCCATCGCCTGCAGGCCCGCGACATGCAGGTTGACGGGACGCGCGCCGATCGCACAGCCACCGGGCAGGGAGACGTCCGCCTCGCCAAACCGGGCAAGCAGCGGGCCGAGAACCAGAATGGACGCGCGCATTGTCTTGACAAGTTCATACGGTGCCTCGCGCCTGTCGACGCTGCTCGCATCGACCTCGACCCCGAGCTGATCGTCAACCGTGACCTGTACGCCCATGATCTGCAGCAAAGACAGCATCGTCGTGACGTCTTTGAGGTGCGGCACGTTGCTGATTCTGACGGGCTCAGTGGCCAGCAGCGTAGCCGCCAGGATCGGCAGAGCAGCGTTCTTGGCGCCGGAGATCGTGACATTGCCGGACAGCGTCTGACCACCTGTTATCAGTAGCTTGTCCAAGCCTTACGATTCCCCGCTGCGTTCACGCCATTCATCGGGCGTCAAGGCCGTAATCGACAGCGCATGTATCTCGTTGCCGACCAGCGCGCCCAGGCAACGGTAGACGAGCTGGTGTCTGGCCAAAGGGCGTTTGCCTGCGAACTCGGCGGCGACGACCAGAGCCTCGAAGTGAGTGTTGTCTTCGCTCAATACCTCGACAATCGCGTCGGAGAATCCGACCGTGATGAGGCGCCTGACTTCGGATGGGTCCATTTGGGAAGCTTTTTCACAAAATGCCTGCGGGAGCGCAGTGTAACCGCAAAGTACACCGCTTCCCAACGTGCGATCCCGATTGTGTATCATTGCCGGTCCGAGCCGCCCGGCCCGCATGCGATAATGTCCCGTATCGCTGGCCGTCACTCATCGACTACGACGAACTATGCTTGGCAACATCCTGTTGGTCATCGCCGGACTCTTCCTGCTCGTGTGGGGCGCCGATCGGTTCGTTCATGGCGCGGCAGCGACTGCCCGTAACCTCGGCGTCGCGCCTCTGCTGATCGGCCTGACGATCGTAGCATTCGCGACGTCGGCGCCCGAAATTCTCGTGTCGGTGGTGGCAGCCAGCCAGAAGCAGCCGGGACTTGCCATCGGCAACGCACTGGGTTCCAACATTGTCAACATCGGGCTGGTCCTGGGGATTACCGCCTTGATTCGGCCGATCAGCCTGGAGTCGGAGACGCTGCGACGAGAGATGCCGGCCCTGCTCGCCGTCACGCTTCTGACCGTATCGCTGTTTCTCGACGCCTATCTCAGCCGCATCGACGGCATCGTGCTGCTAACCGGGCTTGTCATTGTCATGATCTGGCTGGCTCGCCTGGGGTTGACGTCGGCCGCCAATGATCCGATCAAGCGAGACTACGAGGCGGAAATTCCGACCGACGTCAGCATGACGATGGCCATCATCTGGCTACTCGTCGGTCTCGGCACGCTGCTTATCGGTGCGGACCTGCTGGTCGACGGCGCAATCGGTATTGCGACGCAGCTTGGCATTAGCGAAGTCGTGATCGGCATCCTGATCGTCGCGCTCGGTACCAGCCTCCCGGAACTCGCCGTGTCCCTCGCGAGCGCACTCAAAGGCGAGTACGGACTCGCGATCGGCAACATCGTAGGTTCGAATATCTTCAACCTGCTCGCTGTCATCGGCGTCGCGTCCACCATCGAGCCTGCCGCACTCGCGCCGACGGTGCTGTCATTGCACGTCTTTGTCATGGCCGCCTTTACGCTGGTGTTATTCGCCATGTCCTACAACTCCGACGGCAAGGCCCAGCTGTCGCGCCTGGAGGGCCTGGCACTGCTCGTCGCCTTTATTGCTTACGACTCATACGTCGTTGCACAAAACCTATAGAATGTCGCTGACGATAACGCTGAGAGCCATCTTTGCCTGACGCCCTGACAAACGACGAATTACTCGCGCTCGCTGCCGAAGTTCTCGACATCGAATCACGAGCCGTGAAAAACCTGAAATCTCGCCTCAACGACGATTTTGTGGCCGCCTGCCAGCTGTGCATGGAGACACCCGGTCGCATCGTCGTCACCGGTATGGGCAAATCCGGTCATGTCAGTAACAAGATCGCTGCAACGCTGGCATCGACGGGAACACCCGCATTTTTCATGCATCCCGCGGAGGCCAGCCATGGCGACGTCGGCATGATCACGAAACACGATTTGCTTCTTGCCATTTCCTATTCCGGTGAAACCGAGGAAGTCATCACGATACTTCCGGCGGTCAAACGCATGGGGGCGAAAATGCTGGCGATGACCGGGAACCCGAATTCAACGATGGCGAAGACGGCCGACGTTCATCTCGACGTCAGTGTGAGCGAAGAAGCGTGCCCGCTGAATCTCGCACCCACTGCAAGCACGACAGCCACGCTCGCAATGGGTGACGCTCTGGCCGTCGCTTTGCTCAAGAATCGTGGCTTCACGGCCGAAGATTTCGCGCGATCCCATCCCAGAGGCAATCTCGGCAAGCGCCTGCTGCTGCGAGTCGCAGACGTCATGCGCAGCGGCGATCGCATACCGGCCGTCAGCGCCGATGTAACCTTGCGCGACGCGCTTTTTGAAATGACCGACAAGGGCCTTGGCATGACCGCTATCGTCGATTCGAACAGCAAGGTAATGGGTATCTTTACGGATGGAGACCTCAGGCGGACGCTGGATGCCGGCGCGGATGTTCGCTCGACCATCATTCGCGACGTGATGCACACCAACTGCAAGACTACGACGGCGGACGTACTTGCCGCCGAAGCGCTTCATCTGCTCGAAGAATACAAGATCACCTCTTTGCTCGTCGTCGACGAAAGCGGCACGCTGGTTGGCGCGCTGAATATTCACGACCTGTTTCGCGAAGGCCTAATGTGAACAATATCGGCAGTAAACTCGCCGGCGTTCGTCTCGTCGCTTTCGACGTCGACGGCGTGTTCACGGACGGCCGCTTTTACGTTTCCGACGACGGCGTCGAGACCAAGGCTTTTCACACGCATGATGGCTTCGGCATTCGAAAACTCATCAACGCCAACGTCGCAGTCGCCGTGGTCAGCGGCCGACGATCCGACGCCGTCGAGCGGCGCATGGCCGAATTGGGCGTGCGGCATGTGGTGCAAGGCTGCGATGACAAAGTGGCAGCAATAGACAGTATCCTCGAATCGCTGGGTATCACTGCGCCCGAATGTGCGTACGTCGGCGATGACATTCCGGACCTGCCGCTGCTGCAACACGTTGGCATCTCAATTGCCGTCGCTAACGCCGTCGAAGCCGTGCGTGCGCACTGCGACTACACGACGTCTGCGCCCGGTGGCCTCGGTGCGGTTCGCGAGGTATGTGAGCTGGTGCTGTCCGCACGGGACAGATCGCAATGATGAGCCCGCGCGGTGTCGCATTGATTGCGGTATTGACAGCAGCTGCGCTGGGCAGCTGGTACCTGGCGCGCTCGGACCGCTCGGGCGCTTCCGACGCGCCGCCCTTTGAACCCGCGCATCGGGGCTATTACCTGAAATCAGCGCGTATCCTCGGAACAGGCGAAAACGGTGATCTGCTGTATGAAATCGATGCCGATCGCGCCGAGCAACAGACCGACAAACGCATCGAGTTTAGCGATGTGCGGATTCGGTACTCGCCGGGCAGTGATATCCCGTGGACCGTCAATGCCGATGCGGCCACGTTACGTGAAGACAGCCCCCGGATTACGCTGAGGGGGCATGTTCGTGCGACCAGCAATGCCGGCTCAGCCGAAAACGAGACCGAAATCCGGACGCAGTACCTTGAGCTCGACCCCGAACGGTTTGTGGCCGAAACCGATCAGAGAGTTCAAATACGGATTGGCGCTCGCAGCCTCACTGCGACCGGCATGCTAGCATCACTCAACGATGACAAAATCGAACTCAAGTCCAATGTTCGTGGCAAAATAGCACCCTGAATGACGATCAAGGCGTTCCTTTCTTACCTCACGCGACTTCTGCCATTCCTGGTCCTGATGCCGCTGAGCGCTGTCGCCCAGGTGGCCGACCTGGACCTGCGTTTGCCGTGGGATATTGACGCCGAATCGACGTCATTCGACGGCAAGACGTCAATGATCATTTTCACTGGCCTGCGTTTGTCGCAAGGCCGCGTCAGCATTGAAGCCGATGAAGGCCGCGCCACCAACGCGGAAGGTGAAGACAGTTCCTGGCAATTTACCGGCAATGTTGTCATCGACATCGAAAACGGGCACATAGAGTGCAAATCTGCGGATCTTACCTTTGTTAAATACCAGCTGAGGAAGGCGACGGTCACGGGATCCCCCGCAACGTTCGAACTGAAGCGGCCGGGGTCTGATGAAGTCACTTACGCTGAGGCCGGCAGATTTCTTTACGATGTTGGCGCAGGAATCATCGAGTTTTCCGAGCAAGCGAAAATCAATGAGGGCGGTAATCAAATCGCGTCGAACTACCTCGTTTACAACATAACGGAACAACGCATCAATGCAGATGCATCGGGGAGTGAGAACGGCAGGGTGCGGATTACCTATACCCCGGCGGATCGTGAAATTGGCGAAATCAAAGGCAGCGATGAGTCCGATCGTCCGGAGGTCGAAAACGACAATCCATGAGCATCCTCAGCGTTCAGGATATTTCAAAGAGCTTCAAGCTCCGCAAAGTCGTCAAAAGTATTTCCCTCGAGATCAAGAGCGGCGAAGTCGTTGGCCTGCTCGGCCCGAACGGCGCCGGCAAGACGACCGCGTTCTACATGATTGTCGGCCTGATTGTCGCTGACGGCGGCAAAATCCTGCTCGACGGCAAGGACCTTACGACACAGCCCATGCACCGACGCGCCAAGCTGGGATTGGGATACCTGCCGCAGGAAGCCTCAATATTTCGCAAACTCACGGTGGAAGAGAACATCCTCGCCATCCTCGAAAACCGTGACGACCTGGACCGCGCTGGTCGTGAGCAGGAACTCGAAAACCTCCTGGACGAACTGCATGTCGGTCATGTTCGGAGCAGTCTCGGCATCAGCCTGTCGGGCGGCGAGAGGCGCCGTGTAGAAATTGCGCGAGCACTTGCGGCCAACCCGCTTTTCGTCTTGCTCGACGAGCCATTCGCCGGGGTCGATCCGATCTCGGTTCTCGATATTCAGCGCATCATCCGACATCTTTGTGAACGCGACATTGGCGTCCTGATCACTGACCATAATGTCCGGGAAACGCTCGGGATCTGTAGCCGTGCCTATATACTGAGTGACGGTATTCTGATTGCGGCGGGTTCGCCCGAAGAAATTCTGCAAAATCAACATGTCCGAGAAGTGTATCTCGGAAAGGAGTTCAGACTCTGAGGCAGAATGACAATCCGACGCCCTTGCGCCGGCGCAATTCGCCCATAGAGTAGATAGTACCTCATGCTGAAACCATCGCTGCAGCTAAAACTCGGTCAGACGCTGACGATGACGCCGCAATTGCAGCAGGCGATTCGTCTGCTGCAGCTGCCGATACTCGACCTGAATGCCGAAATTCAGGAAGCGCTGGAAGAAAACATCATGCTGGAGATGGAGGACCTTCCCGAGCTTCCGAAAACCAGCGATGAATCGACGGCAGAGGTCGAGGCTATCAAGGCCGACGAACTCTGGCAGACGCGGGCCGCTGAACGTACGCAAGACGGAGGCTGGAACGGCGAAGGGCGACCGATCAGCGAATTCGCAGATGAATCGGGGCAGACACTCCGCGAACACCTGCTTTGGCAGCTGGAAATGGAGCATTTTTCACCCCGCGAGGTCATTATCGGCGAAGCAATCATTGATTCGATCAACGACGATGGTTACCTCACCGTCGACCTGGAGGAAATCGCCGCCAGCCTGGATGCGGAGATGGGCATCGTCGAATCAGAAATCGAGCGCACTCTGACGAAAATTCAGAAACTCGACCCGGTCGGCGTGGGCGCACGCTCTATCTCCGAGTGCATTATCCTGCAGCTCAGTCAGCTCGATTGGATGACGCCGGGCCTGCAGCTTGCCATCGCCGTAGCGAGCGATCACCTCGACCTCGTTGCCAGCCGCGACTACGGAGAGCTGCGTCGCAGCCTGCACACAACCGAGGACGATGTGCATGAGGCCCTTGCGCTGGTGCGCGGATGCAATCCCAAGCCCGGGCTGGCGGTTAGCCCACCGTCCACGGAGTACGTCATTCCGGATGTATTCGTGCGGAAAGTCGATAACCGCTGGCAGGTGGAAATCAGTCCGACCGGCGTTCCGCGCCTGTCCGTCAATCAGCAATACGCTCGGCTCTTGCGGGGTAGCAGCGAACACGCCGTACTGAAGTCGCAGCTGCAGGAGGCGCGTTGGCTCATACGTAGCCTCGAAATTCGTAACGAGACGCTGCTCAAGGTCGCCACGAGCATTGTGGCGCGGCAAACCGAATTCCTGGAACATGGCGATGAATCCATGAAACCAATGGTATTGCGGGATATTGCGGAAGAAATCGGCATGCACGAATCTACGATTTCGCGTGTTACTACTAACAAGTACATGCATACGCCCCGCGGCGTGTTCGAATTCAAATACTTCTTCTCCAGCCACCTGTCGTCCATGAGCGGCGTGAATCAGTCCTCGACGTCGGTTCGCGCGAAAATTCGGAAACTGATAGGCGCCGAGAACCCCAAGAAGCCATTAAGTGACAGCAAGATCACGAACTTGCTGAAAGACGACGGTATTTCTGTTGCCAGAAGGACGGTCGCGAAGTACCGTGAAGCCATGAATATTCCCTCGTCCAGTGACCGCAGGAGCCGAGAGACGAGGTAGCGAATTAGGTACGAAACACGACTTGAGGAGGACACACAAAACACTATTCTGAGCTTGTACGGAAAACACCGGGTTTTGCTCGCTACCAGGCGGGGGTGTCGCCGCGGAACCGCGCTACAAAAAACAGGAGACCATTATGCACTTGAATGTTTCAGGCCATCACGTCGAAGTCACTGCTTCTCTTAAAGACTATGTCGAAACGAAAATTGAAAAAATCGCACGACACTTTGACCTCGTGTCTGACGTCCAATGTATCCTGACCGTAGAAAAACTTCGCCATAAGGCTGAAGCAACCGCCCAAGTAAATGGCGGTACGATCCATTGCGAACACACGGAAGAAGACATGTACGCCGCGATCGACGGACTGGTAGATAAGCTCGAACGTCGAGTACGGAAGTACAAGGAAAAACTCGTCGACCATCACGCCAGAGAAAAACAAAAAACAAGGTTCGCCTGATCTCCCATCCGACCTGTGTGGCCCGCTCGCCACACGGGTCGCGACAACCGGTTACCTAAGCTATGTCGCTCGAAAACATCATCCAACCCGACGCGGTTTTGTGCAACGCCACAGCGCGCAGTAAAAAGCATTGTCTGGAAATACTCAGCGAGCTGCTGGTTCGGTCCAGTCCGGATATCGCCAGCGAGCTGGTCTTCGAATGCCTGTTTGACCGGGAGCGGCTCGGATGCACCGGCCTCGACAAAGGCGCTGCGTTCCCACACTGCCGCATCAAAGGCATCGAAACGAGCAACGCCGCGTTCATCAAGCTCTCTGAGCCCGTAGACTTCGATGCAGCCGACGGTGAGCCCGTCGATCTTGTATTCGGCATGGTGGTACCGGCTGAACTCAACGACGAACACCGCGCGGATATTGAACTCGTCACGCGTGTGTTGGCTGATGAGGGACTGCGCGCCCGGCTTCGCGGCATGAACAGCAGCAGTGACCTGTACAAAGCATTGATCGACGGAGCATCGCTCAATGCGCCCGACACTCCATGTCGAAAGAACTTCGCCTGATTATTGTAAGTGGCCTGTCCGGTTCCGGCAAAACCGTAGCGCTGCATGTACTCGAGGATCTCGGCTACAACTGCATCGATAATCTCCCCGCCACGCTGCTGAAAGCGGCGGTCGATGAGGTGCGCTCTCGTGCTACGGGTTCTGCAAAACTGCTGGCCGTCGGCATCGATGCACGTGCCCGTGCCGAGGATCTGCGATCACTGCCCGAACTATTGCGTGAGTTGCGCCAGCAGAACGTACAGACAGAGATCATTTTCTTACATGCAAGCGACGCAATTCTCCTGCAGCGCTACGGCGAATCCCGGCGCCGTCACCCGCTCGCCGAATTTGGCGACGAACTGCGTGCCGCCATCAACAGGGATCGCGCAATTCTTTCGGAAATTCACGATAGTGCCGACCTCATTATCGATACGTCACGCACAAGTATCTACGAACTGGCCGACACTATTCGAGAACGCGTTGACCGGCGAAAACAGAATACGCTGTCGATTCTGATTCAATCCTTCGGATTCAAGTATGGCATTCCCGCCGACGCCGATTTTGTGTTCGACCTCAGAAGTCTGCCGAACCCGTATTGGACGCTCGAGCTGCGCGGCCTGACGGGGCTCGACGAGGAAGTAACCGAGTTTCTGAACCGGGACGAGAACTTCAGGGCCATGTTCGAGGACATCCTCGGCTTCCTGGACCGCTGGATCCCTCGCTACCGGGAATCACAGCGGGGTTATCTCACCGTGGCGATTGGCTGCACCGGCGGCCAGCACCGTTCTGTCTGCATGACGGAAAAACTTGCAGCGGGGCTCCGTGCAAATCACGAGCCTGTGCTCATTCGACACAACAGTCTGACGGCACATCGTCTCGATCCGGACTAAGCTGTTAAACTCCGCCGGCATGGAAGCGCGAGAGCACACAAAGGCCAACCTGGAGCTGCTGCAAGAGCGTCTCAACAGTGGTCGCATGCGCTCGGCCAGGATCATGGTCAACAGCCTGCATCCGTCCGAAGTCGCGCGCCTGCTCGAATCCCTGCCGCTCAAGGATCGCGCGGTCCTTTGGGAGATCGTCGATTCCGAGATTGAAGGGGATGTCCTCGTTGAGCTCGCCGAGGAGGTTCGCGACGGACTGATTGAGCGCATGGCGACCGAGGACCTGATCGCCGCAGCCGACGGCATGCAGGTCGACGACCTCGCCGACCTGCTCGCCGACCTGCCGGAGACGGTGACCCAGCAGGTACTGCAATCCCTCGATGCGCAGGACCACGAACGATTGAAACAGGTGCTCGCCTACGACGAGGAAAGCGCCGGCGGCTTGATGAACGTCGATATCGTGACCGTGCGTCCTGACGTTACGCTCGAAGTCGTGAGCCGTTACCTGCGCGCGGTGGGCGAGATACCCGATGGCACTGACTCGATATTTGTTGTCAGCCGCGACAACAGCTACATCGGCTCTCTTTTTCTGTCGCGCCTTCTGACGAGGGACCCTGACGAGATGGTTGCAAACGTCATGTCGACGGACGTTATGCCAATTCCGGCGCATACATCGTCGGCCGAGGTCGTCTGGGAATTCGAGAACCGCGACCTTCTGTCGGCACCCGTCGTGGACGACGATTTCCGTGTCCTGGGCCGCATCACGGTGGACGATGTCGTCGATGTGATCCGCGACGAGGCGGAGCACTCGCTGATGAGCGCCGCGGGCCTCGACGAAGAAGACGACATGTTTGCGCCCGTCGTCAAAAGCACAACCCGACGGGCCCTCTGGCTCGGCGTGAATCTCGCCACGGCTTTTCTGGCGGCTGCCGTTGTCGATCTGTTTCAGACGACGCTCGACAAGATCGTGCTGCTCGCCGTCTTGATGCCGGTCGTGCCAAGCATGGGCGGCGTCGCTGGCAGCCAGTCACTCACCATCATCACGCGCGCGATAGCGCTCGGTCAGATCAATCGCGCGAATGCAGGTGGCATTCTGCGCAAAGAGGTCCTGGTCGGCGTGCTCAATGGTTTTGGCTGGGCTGTCGTGGTCGCCTTTTTTACCTACCTCTGGTTCGGCGACTGGCGCATCGGGGGCATCATTGGCGCCGCCATGATCATCAACCTGGTCATTGCTGCCGCCGCCGGATTCGGTATCCCGTTGATTCTCAAAAGAATGCGCGTTGATCCGGCGCTGGCCGGCGGCGTGGTCCTGACGACAGTGACAGACGTCGTCGGCTACATGGCATTCCTCGGACTGGGCGCGATATTCCTCTTGTAGAGCCCTGCCGCTCCATCGCTGCCAGGCGCTGTTCCTACAGCTCCGAGTGAAACGCGCTCAGGTCCTTCCTGATCCAGTTGGGCGCGAACAGCCGCGGCACGTCGGCGCCCGTCACGAAATCCAGCAGCTCGTCCTTGACATTCATCGCATCGTGATAACCGAGCTTGATGAGTTCGCGCGTATACGCTTTTTCAAACAGCAGAAAGCTGAGCAATCGATTCTCACCGGGGCTGTTCCCGCCGACGCCGCGCAGCAGAGCTCGGATGGCAAACGGCAGTTCCTTGCGGTGCCGGTGGGCGATAACGCGCAGATCCTCGCTCGGCACGACCAACATCGTATCGATGGCGCGCATGTTCGCCACGGACTCCGGTCTGCGGCCAATCGCTATCGAATCGATCAGCTGGTTGATGCGAGTTATACGCTCAAGATCGGAATAAAGTCCATCCATGAATAGCGTATCCAGCATGTAGCCGGCGATTTGTGCAAAGCTGGGTAACTCGGGACCAGTATCGGGCGCCCGATCGCCTGTTTCATCACGTATGCCGATAACCAGAATTCTGTCGGCACCGAGGTGCACTGCCGGACTAAGCGGCGTCGCCTGGCGCATTGCACCGTCGCCAAAGTACTCGTTTCCGATTCTGACCGGCGGAAAGATCATGGGCACGGCAATGCTTGCCATGATGTGATCGAGAGTCAGGTCGGTGCGCAGGCCGAGACGTCGCGTTCGTTCCCAGCTGTCGTGGTCGGCGGTCGCCTCGAAGAACGAGGTCGAACGCGCCGACGAATAGCCCGCCGCCGTAATCGCAATAGCGTCAAGGTAACCGCTTTCGATCGCGTCCTGGATTCGGGGAAAGTGAACGTTGCGATTCAGCAGTGCCCTCAGCGGCGCGTTATCGAACAATGACTTGGGCACACCGACCAGCCAGCCAGCCAGTACGATCGACGCCAGCCAGTGCAGGCTGCTCTTGAGCATTGTAAGATGATCGGCCTTGTAAACATGGTGACAGCGAAAATGTCCCCACACCTGCTCCAGTTCCGCGACGGCTGACCGCAGATGCTGCGCGCGCGATGCCAGGACGACCGAATTGACAGCACCGGCCGAAGTGCCGCTGATGATACGGAATGGGTTGGCGCTCTTGCGGGGAAGCAGCTCGGCCACCGCCTTGAGCACCCCGACCTGGAAAGCCCCGCGGGCGCCACCACCCGGCAATACCAGGGCCGTCTTGATGTCATTAACTCGCTGTGTCATCCGAAAAATACGGGTTGTTACGGCGCCCCTGCGCACAAGACAAGCATACAGCGTATAATATCGGCCCTGCCGCAGCTAAGACCTGCAGCTCATTATTTCGAATCGGGAACCACAAATTGAGTTTTTTAAACACAAAATCCGCCGCTATTGCCATTCTCGCGGCGGCCGCGGCTGCGGCCACCCTCATGCTGGCTCCCAGCGGCTCGGCGACCGAGCGGCTGCTGCCGGGCAACCCTGCACCGGACTTCGAGCTGCCCGACCAGACGGGGCAGCTGCACTCATTGGAGGACTATCGCGAACATTGGGTCGTGCTCTATTTCTACCCCAAGGATGAGACCCCAGGCTGCACTACCGAAGCCTGCGAGTTTCGCGACAACATATTTGCGTTTCGCGATTTGAATGCACAGATACTCGGCGTCAGTCTCGACGACGTCGATTCGCACCGGCAATTCGCTGAGCATCACTCCCTGCCGTTTCCGCTGCTGGCGGATACGACCGGAAGCGTCGCTGACGCCTACGGCGTCAAAACGCGGATGCTCGGCATGACCGTGGCGAAGCGGCAGACATTTGTCATCGATCCGGCCGGAAAGCTGGCGAAGCACTACGAGACAGTCAAACCAGCGGGACATTCGGCGCAGGTCCTTGCGGACTTGAAGACTCTGGTCCAACCCGAAACTCCGACCGACGTTATCCCGCCGACCGCCGCAACGACGGAGTAGGCCAATCAGTGTAATGCTTTGATTGCCTCGTCCAGTCCGGCGATCGTTAACGGGAACATGCGGTCTTCCATGATCTCCTGAATGAGCTTGGTCGACGGTGTGTAATCCCAGCGTTGTTTTGGCTCCGGATTCAGCCAGACCGCCTTCGGATAGGTATTGAGCAGTCGCTTGATCCAGACGGCGCCGGGCTCTTCGTTCCAGTGCTCGACGCTGCCGCCCGCGTAGACGATTTCGTAGGGGCTCATCGTCGCATCGCCAACGAATATTAATTTGTAGTCCGACCCATATTTGTGCGCGATGTCCAGAGTCGGCGTTTTTTCCGAGTGCCGGCGCCTATTGTCTTTCCACAGACTTTCGTAAATGAAATTGTGAAAATAAAAGTACTCGAGATGCTTGAATTCGCTGCGCGCCGCCGAGAACATTTCCTCGCAAATACGCACGTGGTCGTCCATCGAGCCACCGATATCGAGACACAGGAGCACTTTTACGGCATTGTGCCGCTCGGGAACCATACGAATATCGAGCAAACCCGCGTTACGCGCGGTCTTGTCGATCGTGTCATCGAGGTCGAGCTGGTCGGCAGCGCCTTCACGAGCAAATTTTCGTAGCCTGCGCAGCGCAACCTTGATATTGCGTGTGCCCAGTTCGATCGAGTCATCAAGATTGCGATAATTTCGCTTGTCCCATACTTTTACAGCGCTGCGATTGCGTGATCCCTGCTGGCCCATGCGCACGCCTTCCGGGTTGTAACCGTATGCGCCGAACGGCGAGGTTCCCGCGGTACCGATCCAGCGATTGCCTCCCTCGTGCCTTTTGTCCTGCTCCTCGAGCCGCTCCTGGAGCGCTTTCATCAATGCGTCGAAGCCTCCTAATGCCTCGATTTGCTCGCGCTCCTCTTCGGACAACATTAATTCGGCCTGGTGGCGCAGCCAGTCCTCGGGAATCTCCTGCATGAGATCCGTCAACGAATCGTCAATGCCTTTGAAGTAGGCGCCGAATATTCGGTCAAAACGGTCGAGCTGAGCTTCGTCTTTGACAAGGCTCGTGCGCGCCAGGTAGTAGAAGTCGTCAACGCTCTGGCCGGCCAGCCCCTTCTTCATGGCTTCGAGCAACGTCAACAATTCGATTATCGACGTCTTCATACCGCCTTCGCGGAGCATGTAGAAGAACGGAATCAGCATACCGCTTACTGCGGATTCGTCCGCCTGTCGAGAAATACCAGCTGTTCGAACAGGTGTACGTCCTGTTCATTCTTGAGCAACGCCCCGTACAGTGGTGGAATCGCATTGCGCGAGTCCCCGCCCCGCAGTACTTCCGGTGGAATGTCTTCGGCGAGAAGCAGCTTGATCCAGTCGAGCAACTCCGATGTCGACGGTTTCTTTTTCAGGCCGCGTACGTCACGCACCTTGTAAAAAGCCTCCAGCGCTTCACGAAGCAGGTCTTTCTTCAGATCCGGATAATGGACGTCGACTATCTCTGCCATCGTTTCCTTGTCCGGAAACTTGATGTAGTGGAAAAAGCAGCGCCGCAAGAATGCATCCGGAAGCTCTTTTTCGTTGTTGCTCGTAATGACAATAATCGGTCGATGGCGAGCCTTGATCAACTGCTTTGTTTCGTAGACGTAAAACTCCATTCGGTCGAGCTCGCGCAGCAAGTCGTTGGGAAACTCGATGTCCGCCTTGTCAATTTCATCGATCAGCAGTACCGGTTGCTCTTCAGACTCGAAAGCCTCCCACACTTTGCCGCGCACGATGTAGTTGCCAATATTATGCACACGATCATCGCCCAGTTGGGAATCACGCAGCCGCGCAACGGCATCGTATTCGTACAGGCCCTGCTGTGCCTTGGTCGTCGACTTGATATGCCACTCGTGAAGCGGCCGGCCGAGCGATTTCGCCACCTCGATGGCAAGCTGAGTCTTGCCCGTACCTGGCTCTCCTTTGACCAGGATCGGCCGTTCGAGCGTGACCGCGGCGTTGACGGCCATTGTCAGGTCGTCGGTCGCGATGTAGGAACTTGTTCCTGAGAATTTGCTGTCTGCCATTTGGGTTTCCGTGCTGTGCGCCACGCGCCATCTTACAGGGCGGCCGGGGTCAGCGTCAGCTTGTGCTCTGCCGGTCCCGGGAGAAACGGGCTCGGCAGGCCCCGCACCCAGTCTTCGTGTCCCCGACTGTAGAAGGACGACAGCGGATGGCCGCTCTGTCCGGTCGGCATGTGCATGACGCTGTTTGCCTCATCGCCCGGAGAAACCGAAAAACGCTCGGAAGCGCCAAATGCCGGGCCCTGGGCCTTCGGCATGTCCAGATCGCCGCTCAACATGTCGGCCGGCATGTCCAGAAACTCACCCAGCAGCGGAATGCTGCCGCTCAGCGGGTGCCGTATCGCCGCCGTGTTGATCTCGCCCCAGCTACGCCTGGACAACGGGCCCTCGTAGGTCTGATTGAAATAGTCGATATTCCGCCGAACCGCGGCAACCATGAGGTCGGGCCAGCTTTCGTAATTGCCGGGTAGCATGTGCAATGGCTGTTGGGTTACGAGGGCCCAGAGTGGCGCTTCGAACTGGTTGCTGCGGCGTAGTTCAACGTCATCGCCATAGGCCTCGCGTGCGGGTGCCATCAACGCATGGAATACGCGTTTCTCGACCTCGAGCCGGAATGCGCGAACGAGGCGATAGCCCACCGACTCCGGGGCGGCTCGAGGCACCCACTCTTCAACCAGTCGGCGATATTCTGCGAGTTCGGCGTCATCGCCGGCAGCCACCGGGTCATCGAGGACATCCAGCAAAAGGTCGCGCCAGCGCCCCAGGAAAAGCGCGCGATCATCGTATTGAATGGCGAGCATATCCCTGGGTGTGAACGTGTCCACCGCGAACAATCCGTCGCGAATCTGGCGGGCCCGCGCACCGAAATCGTAACCTCCGTCTCCGACGAGGCGCAAAGCCTCGGCATCGGTAACGCGCGCATTGGCTGTCCAAATGCGCCCGCTCTCCGGATTCTCGACCCGCGGATACTGGTCCCTGTCGAGCCATCCCTGCCAACCGTGCTCTTCGCTCCAGTCGGCGGGTAACATCGCATTGAAATCGGTTTTTCTCGGAATCTGACCGGCAATCGTCCAGCCTATATTGCCGTCAGCATCCCCCGTGACAAAATTCTGCGGCGGCATCGCCATGGTATTCGCGATATTGAGCGCCTGATGAACCGATTCCGCTTCTTCGAGATCGATCAGGCGCAGGTTCACGCCTTCCGGCTTATGCGCGATCCAGCTCACGGCGATTTCGCCGTCCGGGTAATCGACGTCGTCGAGGACGGGGCCCCAGATCGTTTCACGAACCACATAGCTAACCGGGTCGCCGTCTTTGACATTAATGGTCTCGCGATGCAGCGTGAATTCCCGGTCGCCTTCGGGCGTCCTGTATGTGCCTGGCGTCGACCCCTGTTTCAGAATGACGGCGTCGGTCCAGTCACCGTAACTGTTGGTATATCCCCAGGCGATGTGCGTGTTGCTGCCCGCGATGATGAATGGCGAGCCCGGCAGGGTCACGCCGGCAACATCGACGCTTTCCGCCGCGTCAACAACGAGCCGGGCGCGGTAATAGATGTTTGGCGTGCTGAGACCGAGGTGCATGTCATTGGACACGATCGCGCGGCCGTTGGCGGTCAGCGCGCCCGACACCACCCAATTGTTACTGCCCCGAAGCGGATATCGGCCGACTTCATTAGCCGGCGGCGCGTTGTCGGGTACGTTGCGTACCGAATACAGGCCGGGGCCCGGTACCGTGGCAACCGCCCTCGCCTCGCCCATGATGGGTGCGTCCCACGGCGTGCCCTGAGGATACAGCCACGCGTAGACCTCCGGAGGCAGGACGCGATGGGCCAGTCCTCTTTGAACTTCCTTTGTCGCCCGCGCGTCATTCAACTGCATGTACATCGCGAAGACGACCAAGACCGAATCTGCGGGCGTCCAGCGCTCCGGTTCGGCGCCCAGAACAAAATATTCGAACGGCTTCGCGCCCAGCGACACAAGGCCGGCGTTAACCCCGTCCGCGTAGGCCACGAGAAGCGCGCGGTCCTCATCGGCGGCATTTTCGACGACAGCCCGGGCTTTACTCCGGAACCGGTGGAAGCGATGACGTTTATCGACATCGATCGCAATTGCGCCAACAATCTCTGCAAGTTCCCCCGCCGCCTGGCGGCGAATCATATCCATTTGAAAAAATCGATCCTGGCCGTGCGCGAAACCGGTAGCGAAAGCCAGATCGGCACGGTTCGATGCCGTTATTACCGGAATACCGTTACCGTCACGCTCGATGCTCGCGACAGCGCCAAGACCGGCAACAGCAATTTCGCCGTCAAGGTCCGGCAGACTGGCGCGCAGGACAAACGTCGCAGTGACGCCGACGACCACCAGCAGCAGAAACACGCCTGCAATGAACCGAATGAATACGCGTCTCATGTCTCACGCTTTACGGTCAGCACTTTCATTGCATTGGTGCCGCCGCTAAGGCCTCCAGTATCGCCCTTGGTAAAAATGACGAGGTCGCCAACATCGACGAGTTCGTAGTGCAGCAGTGTATTGAAAATGTCCTGGTAAAGTCGACTCGGCATCTCCGTATTCTCCACAAAGGAAATCGGGTAAACGCCGCGATACAAAGACACACGTCTGTTGGTAGCCTCGTGCGGCGTGAAAGCGTAAATCGGAATATCCGAACGTATACGCGACATCCAGCGCGTCGTCGCACCCGACTCGGTCAATGCAATAATCGCTTTGACCGACATGTGGTTGGCCGTGTACATGGTGGCCATGGCGATAGCCTCGTCGACCTGTTCGAAACGGTCGTTCATGCGGTGAGTCGTCGTACCGACGACGAGCGGAAATTTTTCCGCGCCCACGCAAACCTCGGCCATCGCGCTTATCGCTTCGACCGGGAATTTACCGACCGCCGTCTCGCCGGACAACATCACGGCATCGGTTCCATCGATCACGGCATTAGCAATGTCGGACACTTCGGCACGAGTTGGAATCGGGTTCTGAATCATTGACTCCATCATTTGGGTCGCCGTAATCACGATCTTGTGTTGTTTGCGCGTCTTTCGAATGAGTCTCTTTTGGATACCCGTAAGTTCGGCATAGCCCATTTCGACGCCGAGGTCGCCGCGTGCCACCATAATCACGTCGGCGGCGCCGATAATTGCATCGATATCATCGACGGCTTCTGCGCGTTCGATTTTTGCGACGATCAGGCCGCGGCCTCCGGCCGCCTCGAAGAGTTCCCGCGCTTCATGTACGTCATCGGGGCCGCGTACAAACGAGACGGCCAGAAAATCCGCTTCCAGTTCAGCAGCAAGCCTGATGTTTTCCTTGTCAATGTCAGTCAGCGCGGCAGCCGATAAGCCGCCGCCTTTCAGATTGATTCCTTTATGGTCCGACAGGATCCCGCCGGTAACCACAGTCGTATGAATCCGCGTGCCGTCAATGCTTTCCACTTGGAGCGTAATCATGCCGTCGTTGAGCAACAGCACGTCACCGACTTCGACGTCTTCATGCAGGGTCTCGAGCGCGACGCCCACGCCATCCTGATTGCCGTCCCCGAAGCCGAGCGCGCTGTCCAGAAAAAACGGGGCGCCGTCCGCCAGCGCAACACTATGCTTTTCAAAGCGCTGCACGCGTATCTTCGGTCCCTGCAGGTCCCCAAGCAGGCCGACGTCCCGGCCGCAGGATCTAGCCGCCGCTCGCAGTTCGGCCGCACGTTTCCGATGATCATCGGCACCACCATGGGAGAAATTGAGCCGCCCTACGTCGAGGCCCGCGTTGATCATCGCTGAGAGCGTATCCGCATCATCCGACGCCGGCCCCAGCGTTGCCACTATCTTTGTTCGTCGCCGCATGACGCGGATTATTGCACAGCTGATCCACTCTCGGTGCTACGCATATTTCAGCCTGGTCTTTCGAAGGCCCGTGCGGCACGCTATGCTGCCAGTCCGACCTCAATGAACGTGACCCGATATGCTGAACCGTCGACGATTCATTCAGAGCATTGCCGCGGCGGCCGCGGCGCCCGCAGTCACGCCGTCTTACGGCGCCGCCGGTCAGGCGGCGGATGCGCTGCGCCCGGATCCGGACAGGATCCTCGACCTGCCCGACGGCTTCAGCTATCGGGTCGTGTCGCGCGTTGGCGATATCATGAGTGACGGCCTGCGCGTGCCGGGCGCGCATGATGGCATGGCCGCTTTCGCAGGCCCCGACGGCCGTGTGATTCTCGTCTGTAACCACGAAATGACCAGCCACTGGGTCGCTGCCAGCGCATTCGGTGACCACTATGGCGAGTTGTCCGAACTGACCCGATCCCTGCTGTACGACAGGGGTGGAGACAGGACGCCGGCGCTCGGCGGTACGACGACAACGCTTTATGACCCGGCAGCGGGCAGAACTGAAAAACAGTTCCTGAGCCTGGCCGGTACGGAGGTCAACTGCGCCGGTGGGCCGACACCGTGGGGCAGCTGGCTGAGTTGTGAGGAATGTTTCCAGGACCCGGGTACCCGGCTGCAATGGGCCGGGTTGATTACGCGCGACCAGCAGCACGGTTACGTCTTCGAGGTTCCGTCACAGGCGGCGGGACTCGTGGCGCCAAAGCCAATCAAGGCCATGGGCCGATTCGAACACGAGGCCTGTGCCGTGCATGCGGCGACGGGCATTGTTTACATGACCGAGGACCGCTTTCACAGCCTTTTTTACCGGTACATCCCCAACACACCGGGAAAGCTCCTGGACGGTGGCCGCCTGCAGGCTTTGGCCATCGACGGTCATAGCTCGGTCATGACGCACAACTGGGCCGCAGTGCCACAAACGCCGCTGAACGAGCCAATGAAAACGCATTGGATCGACCTCGACGATGTGGACCCGATCGAGAACGACCTGAGGTTGAGGGGCGCCTCGAAAGGTGCCGCCACGTTTGCGCGCGGCGAGGGCCTGTGCGTCGCCGACGACAGATTCGCCTTCACCTGTACCATCGGGGGTCCCGCACGTATCGGCCAGGTGTTTACATATACCCCGAGCCCGGCCGAGGGCACGCCGGCGGAAAAAGGAAAGCCCGGCCTGCTGACGCTGATCGCAGAAGCGGATGAAAATTCGCTGCTCAGGAATTGCGACAACCTGACCATGGCGCCCTGGGGCGACTTGATTGTGTGCGAGGACACCTTGAATCACTGCGGCCTGGTAGGCATCCGCCCGGACGGCAGCCAGTACGAGATCGCGGACAACCCGTATTCCGGCTCGGAGCTTGCGGGCGCTTGTTTCTCGCCCGACGGCAAGATCCTGTTCGTCAATATCCAGTACCCGGGCATGACGATTGCTATCACCGGACCCTGGCCGACCTAACCCGTCGTCAAACCCACCACCAGCCACCCGACCGTGGCGTCGACCGCGGCGAGGTCAGAAAGGTGGGTGGGTGATGGGTTAGTTGGCGGCGCGCTTTTCCAGAATCTCGACGGCCGGCAGCTTCTTGCCTTCGACAAACTCGAGAAACGCTCCGCCGCCCGTCGAAATATACGAGATCTTGTCCGCAACGCCGTACTTGTCGATCGCCGCCAGCGTGTCACCGCCGCCTGCAACAGAAAACGCGTCACTCGCCGCTATTGCGCGGGCAAGCGCTTTGGTCCCGGCACCGAAATTGTCGAACTCGAATACACCGACCGGGCCGTTCCAGATGATGGTACCGGCGCCGGCCAGTATTTTCCCGAATCGCTCTGCCGTCTCGGGCCCGATGTCAAGTATCAGCTCGCTCGCTGTAACATCCTCAATCTTCTTCGTCGTCGCCGCCGCGTCAGCCGAGAATTCGTCGGCCACGACGACGTCCGTGGGCACCGGGATCTCGGCCCGGTCGTTGCGATTCACCGCAAGCTTGCGCGCCACACCCAGCATGTCCGCTTCGTACAGCGACTTACCGACTTCGTGACCGGCAGCGGCGATGAACGTATTCGCGATACCACCGCCGACGATCAGGCAGTCGACGAGGGTTGCGAGAGCTTCCAGCACGGTCAGCTTGGTCGAGACTTTCGAGCCGCCGACGATGGCAACGAACGGGCGTGCCGGTTCATGGAGCGCCTTGGTCAGCGCATCGAGTTCGGCCACCAGCAGCGGCCCGGCACACGCGACCGGCGCGTGCACGGCCACGCCGTAGGTGCTCGCCTGCGCGCGATGGGCCGTACCGAAAGCATCCATAACAAAGATATCGCACAGCGCCGCCATTTTTTTTGCCAACGCTTCATCGCATTTTTTTTCGCCGACGAGGAAACGTACATTTTCAAGCAGGACAACATCGCCCGGCGCAACCTGCACGCCGTCGACCCAGTCTTTGACCAGCGGCACGTTACGACCAAGCAGCTCGGATAGCCTGTCGGCTACCGGCTGCAGCGAAAACTCGTCCTCGGGCTTGCCCTCGGTCGGTCGGCCAAGATGCGACACCAGGATGACGGCCGCATTGGCGTCGAGCGCCGCGTTAATCGTTGGCAATGCCGCGCGAATTCGCGCATCGCTGATCACGACGCCATCGGCAACCGGTACGTTCAGGTCCTCGCGAATCAGCAACCTCTTACCGGACATGTCGAGGTCGGCCATCTTGATGACGGACATACTAGTGCTCTCCGACCGGCTTACGTCGCGTTCATCAGTGCAACGGTCGTATCCAGCATGCGAGACGAAAAGCCCCATTCGTTGTCGTACCACGACAGGACTTTGACGAGCGTGCCTTCCATGACCTTGGTCAGGCCGGCGTCGTAGGTCGATGATGCCGGGTCGTGATTAAAGTCGATCGAAACCAGCGGTTCATCGTTGTAAGCCAGAATGCCTTTAAGCGCGCCCTCACTCGCTTCTTTCATGATCGAATTGATCTCGTCGATGCTTGTTTCCCGTTCCGCAACGAACGTCAAATCGACACAGGATACGTTGATGGTTGGCACGCGCATCGAGAAGCCATCGAGTTTGCCGTTGAGGTCCGGGAGCACCAGGCCGACAGCGGCCGCAGCGCCGGTGCTCGTCGGAATCTGCGACATCGTGGCAGAACGCGCCCGACGCAAATCCTTATGGTACACGTCGGTCAGCACCTGGTCGTTCGTGTAGGCGTGAATCGTGGTCATGATGCCGTGCTTGACGCCAATCGTCTCGTGCAACGGTTTGACCAGCGGCGCCAGGCAGTTGGTCGTGCACGATGCGTTGGAAATAATTGTGTGATCCGCTGTCAGGGTGTCGTGATTGACGCCATAGACAATGGTGCCATCGATGTCCTTACCGCCGGGCGCCGAGATGATGACTTTCTTGGCGCCACCGGCTATGTGCTTGCCGGCAGTATCCCGAGTGCGGAACAGGCCGGTGCATTCGAACACGACATCGACGCCCAGGTCACCCCAGGGCAATTTGGCCGGGTCTCGTTCTGCGAATACCTTGATACGATCGCCATTTACAATAATGTCATTGCCGTCGACCTCGACCTTGCCCGGGAAATTACCATGTGCTGTATCGCGTCGCGTCAGGTGCGCATTGGTGTTTGCATCACCCAGGTCGTTGAGGGCGACTACGTCGAACTCACCGACGCGGCCGGACTCATGAATTGCGCGCACGATGTTGCGCCCGATGCGGCCATAACCATTGATGCCAATCTTGATTGCCATTACTACTATTCTCCAGTGATTAAGTCAGTACGTCTTTCGCCGCTCTGACCACGCTGTCGGTCGAGAAGCCAAAATGCTCAAATAGTTTGTCTGCAGGCGCCGATTCGCCAAAGCGATCCAGTCCAATTACCCTGCCTTTGGCGCCGGCATAACGCCACCAGCCATCCGTGACTCCTGCCTCGATAACAACCCGTGCGGCGACGGCGGACGGCAATACCGATTCGCGGTAGCTCGCATCCTGCGCTTCGAAGACATCCGTGCACGGCAATGACACGACGCGTGTCTGAACGCCGTCCCCGGCGAGCGTCTCGGCCGCCGAGACTGCCAGCGGAACTTCAGAGCCTGTTGCGATCAGGATTATATCGGGCGTTCCGTCGGCGTCTCGCAAAACGTAGCCACCGCGAGCGGCGTCGGAAATCTGGGCGGCGCTGCGCGTCTGAAACGGCAGGCCCTGGCGCGTCAAGATGAGGCTCGTCGGGCCGTCCTGCCGCTCGATCGCATAACGCCAGGCGATCGCCGTTTCCACGGTGTCGCAGGGACGCCAGACGCTCATATTCGGCATCAATCGCAGCGACGCCGTGTGCTCCACGGGCTGGTGCGTCGGCCCATCCTCGCCAAGGCCGATCGAGTCATGCGTGTACACAAGGATGTTCTGCACTTTCATCAGGGCCGCCATGCGCAGCGCATTGCGGGCGTAATCGGAGAACGTGAGGAAGGTGCCGGCGTATGGAATAAAGCCACCATGCAACGATATGCCGTTGCATATCGCGGTCATACCGAATTCCCGGACGCCGAACCAGATGTAATTGCCCGCGGCGTCATTGCCTGAAATCGGCGTCGAGCCGCTGTGCTTGGTCAGGTTGGAACCTGTCAGGTCCGCCGAGCCACCAACCAGTTCGGGCAGTACCGGTGCAAAAGCGTTCAGCGCAACCAGGGATGCTTTGCGCGTTGCCATGCTTTCGCCGGCCGCATCGATGTCGGCGATCGCTTTGTCGGCATACTCAACCCAGTTCTGCGGCAACGTGTCGGCCATACGGCGTGAAAATTCGGCGGCAAGCTCAGGGTGCTCGGCGCTATACGCCGCGAACGCGCTGTCCCATTCCGATTCATCGGCTTCACCCTGCCGTTTGCCGTCCCACGCCGCCGCGATGTCTTCCGGTATTTCGAAAGGCGGCGAAGCCCAGCCCAGCTGTTTTCGAGCCGCGGCAACCTCGTCATCGCCAAGCGGCGCGCCGTGCGTCGCGGCCGTTCCCTGCTTGTGGGGTGCACCAAAGCCGATAATCGTCTTGCAGCAAATTATCGTCGGTCGATCCTCATCCGCGATCGCTTCTTCAATAGCGGCCGTTATCTCGGCGCCGTCATGCCCGTCGATGTCATCGATGACCTGCCAGCCATAGGCTTCGAAGCGCGCGGCCGTGTCATCCGTAAACCAGGCATCGACCTCGCCATCGATAGAGATGTTGTTGTCATCATAAAAGCAGATCAGTTTGCCGAGCTTCATGGTTCCCGCCAGCGAACATGCCTCGTGCGAGATGCCTTCCATGAGGCAGCCGTCACCCAGGAATACCCAGGTCTTGTGGTCGACGATCTCGTGTCCATCGCGATTGAACTTGGCCGCGAGCATTTTTTCGGCCAGGGCCATGCCGACGGCATTCGTGACGCCCTGACCCAGTGGGCCCGTGGTCGTCTCGATCGGCCCGCCGGGCTCGTATTCCGGATGTCCGGCGGTCTTGTATCCCAGCTGGCGGAAATTCCTGAGTTGTTCGATCGGGAAATCGCCATAACCCGTCAGATACAGCAGGCTGTAAAGCAGCATCGAGGCATGACCGTTCGATAACACGAATCGATCGCGATTGGCCCACTGCGGGTTCGCCGGATTATGTCGCAGGTAGTCGTTCCACAGGACTTCGGCGATGTCCGCCATACCCATCGGGGCTCCGGGGTGACCTGAATTGGCGGCCTGCACGGCGTCCATACTCAGGGCTCGGACGGCATTCGCGAGATCTCGCCGAGCGGGCCGGCCGGCGACTGCTGTTTTTTTTGACATGAAGACCTTTTATTGTTGTTGGCCTGGCGGCCTAATATCTTTGGTGCGAACTTCGCTTCCGCGAGGCAGGCATTTTCCCTGTTATGGGGGGCCGCATCAAGCTACAATGCGCGACCCAAAAAATGAGAATGCCGAAAACCATGAGTGATACTTTCCTGTTCACCTCGGAATCTGTCTCCGAGGGACACCCCGACAAGATTGCCGACCAGATCTCGGACGCAATTCTCGATGCCATTATTACCGAGGATCCGAAGGCCCGCGTGGCCTGCGAGACCATGGTCAAGACCGGCGTGGCCATTGTCGCGGGTGAAATCACGACTTCTGCCTGGGTCGACATCGAAGACATCGTCCGCGATACGGTCCTCGGCATTGGCTATGACAGCTCCGAAAAGGGCTTCGACGGCGCGTCCTGCGCCGTGCTCAATGCCATCGGCAAACAGTCAACCGATATCAACCAGGGCGTCGATCGCGAAACGCCGGAACAGCAGGGTGCCGGCGACCAGGGGCTCATGTTCGGCTACGCGACCAACGAAACCGATGTGCTCATGCCGGCGCCGATCACCTATTCTCATCGCCTCGTCAGGCGCCAGGCCGAAGTTCGCAAGAACGGTACGCTGCCCTATCTGCGTCCTGACGCAAAAAGCCAGGTCACGTTTGTGTACGAAAATGCGAAACCGGTCGCCGTCGATGCGGTCGTCGTCTCATCGCAACATGCAGCCGATATATCCATGGCCGACCTGCGTGAAGGCGTCATGGAGGAAATTATCAAGCCGATCATCCCTGCCGAGTTATTCAGTAAAGATACCCAGTTCCACATCAATCCGACCGGTCGCTTCCATATCGGCGGGCCGATGGGCGACTGCGGGCTGACCGGGCGCAAAATCATCGTCGATACCTATGGCGGCTCCGCGCGCCACGGCGGCGGCGCATTTTCGGGCAAGGACCCGTCGAAAGTCGACCGCTCAGCAGCGTACGCTTCGCGTTATGTTGCAAAAAACATCGTTGCCGCGGGCCTCGCCGACCGCTGCGAAATCCAGGTCTCGTACGCGATCGGCGTTGCCGAACCCACATCCATCAGTGTCCGTACATTTGGCACCGGCAAGCTATCTGATACAAAATTGACGGAACTGATCCGCGAGCACTTCGATCTGACGCCATATGGGATCCTGAGCATGCTTGACCTGATACGGCCGATCTACAAACAGACCGCTGCTTACGGACACTTCGGGCGGGAAGATCTCGACCTGAGCTGGGAACGCACTGACAAAGCCGAGGCGCTCAAGGACGCCGCCGGCCTCTAACTAATTCAGGAGAAGTACCATGGGCAGCAAAGCTGTTGCTATTCAGAAGAAGGACTACAAGGTCGCCGACATTGCGCTCGCCGACTGGGGCCGCAAGGAAATCGCGATTGCTGAGACGGAAATGCCTGGTCTCATGGCGCTGCGCGAGGAATACAAAGGCCAGCTCCCGCTGAAGGGTGTGCGCCTGACCGGCTGCCTGCACATGACGATTCAGACGGCAGTTCTGATCGAGACGCTGAGCGAGCTCGGCGCCGATATACGCTGGTCGTCCTGCAACATTTTCTCCACCCAGGATCATGCGGCAGCGGCTATTGCTGCGGCCGGCATCCCTGTGTTTGCCTGGAAAGGCGAAACCGAGGACGAGTACTGGTGGTGTGTCGAGCAGACCATCAACGGCCCGGACGGCTGGCACCCGAATATGATCCTCGATGACGGCGGCGACCTCACGATGGTCATGCATGAGAAGTATCCCGAGATCATGAAAGGCGTCAAAGGTCTGTCCGAGGAAACAACGACGGGCGTCAAGCGCCTGTATAACATGATGGCCGACGGCTCGCTGATGTGCCCGGCATTCAACGTCAACGACTCGGTGACCAAGTCCAAGTTTGACAACCTCTACGGATGCAGGGAATCCCTGGTCGACAGCATCAAGCGCGCAACCGACGTGATGGTTGCAGGCAAGGTCGCTGTTGTCTGCGGCTTCGGTGATGTTGGCAAGGGTTCCGCACAATCATTGCGGTCTCTCGGCGCCATTGTGTGGGTCACCGAAGTCGATCCGATCTGCGCGCTGCAGGCCGCGATGGAGGGCTTTCCCGTTGTCGACTTCGACGAAGTCTGCGACCGGGTCGACATCGTTGTGACGGCGACCGGCAATTACCACGTAGTCACCGGCCCGCAAATGGAGCGCATGCGCGATCAGGCGATTGTCTGCAACATTGGCCATTTCGACAATGAAATCGATGTTGCCTACCTGAAGAAATACCAGTGGGAAAACATCAAGCCACAGGTGGACCACGTCATATTCCCCGACGGAAAACGCCTGATCCTGCTGGCCGAGGGTCGCCTCGTGAACCTCGGCTGCGGTACCGGCCACCCGAGCTTCGTGATGTCCAATTCCTTCACAAACCAGGTTCTCGCCCAGATAGAGCTTTGGCATAACGGTGACCAGTATGAGAATTCGGTCTACGTCCTGCCCAAGCATCTCGACGAAAAAGTCGCGCGCCTGCACCTGGGCCGTGTCGGTGCGAAACTCACGAAGTTGACCGATGAACAGGCCAGGTACATTGGCGTCGACCAGAACGGTCCGTACAAGGCAGAGCATTATCGTTACTAGGGCCCGTTGACGACTGTGTGAAACGGCGCGAGGAGCCGGGCATCGAAGCGAACCCTGATGCAGAAAATGGCGAACTGATACGGATTCTTCACCTTACCGACCCGCATCTGTTTGCCGATCCCGAAGGCACCTTGCGCGGCCTCGCCACGCAGATGTCCTTGCAGCGCGTCCTTGCTCACTACCAGAGCGGCGACTGGCTGGCCGACCGGGCTGTCATCACCGGTGACCTGATTCAGGACGATTCGGCGAAAGCCTACGATCGATTTCGTGAGCTCCTATTGCCGCTGAACATGCGCATGCACTGCATTCCCGGAAATCACGACGTGCGTGAACTCATGCAGCAGGTCTGCCGTGTCCCGCCTTTTTCCTACTGCGCCCACGAAGAAATCGGCAGCTGGCTTCTGATCGGGCTCGACAGCTGCGTCACGGGTGATGCAGGTGGACTGATTACGGCAGAAGAATTTGAGCGCTTGTCTGACACCGTTGCCAATAGTTCTGCAAACCACGTCATGGTTTGCCTGCACCACCCGCCTGTCGATATGGGCAGCGCGTGGCTGGACACGGTCGGGCTCAGAAACGGCGAGGAATTTCTGCAGCACCTGCAGTCACTGGGGCGTGTGCGGCTCGCCGTTTTCGGACATGTTCATCAATCCTACGATCGGGAACACGACGGCATCCGTGTCATTGGCACGCCGTCGACCTGCCGTCAGTTCCTGCCCGGCAGCGAAGATTTCGCCGTCGATGATCAGCCGCCGGCATACCGCCGCATCACGCTCCGCGTCGACGGCAGCAGCGACACGAAACTGATATGGCTGAACAATGATTAGAATCGCCTGTGTTTTCATGCTGTGCGCGGTCTCCGGGCTCGCCTCGGCCGATTCCGAGGGCCATCCTGTTACGCTCTGGCGTGCTCAGGGTATTAGCAACTCCGTATACCTGCTTGGCTCCATACATCTGCTGCGCGCAGAGGATCATCCGCTGCCGACCGTGATCGACGCCGCTTACGAGGACTCGGAAGTCCTGATCATGGAGCTGGATATGGATGACCTCGATGCGGCGCTGACGCAGCAGCTCTTCACAAAAAAAGGGGTGCTTCGCGATGGCCTGACGTTGCGCGACCTGATGGGCGAGGAATTGTACTCGCGGGCTGCAGCAGCCGCAGAGACGAGCGATATTCCTATCGACCTGCTCGCGCAAAGCAAGCCGTGGCTCGCAGCTATTACCGTCGAGATGATGGTGCTGTATCGAATCGGCTTCAATCCCTCGCTCGGCGTCGAGATGCACATGACGTCGCGTGCCGTCGAGGACGGCAAGCCGATCGAGGGACTCGAGACCATCGAAGAACAACTCGCTTTTCTCGACGGCCTGTCGCTGCACGCGCAGCGAGAGCTGCTGATACAAACGCTCGAAGAAAGTGCCAGCATCGACGATTCGATCGGCGAGATGATCCGCGCCTGGCGATACGGCGACACAGACTTCCTCGCGTCGGGACTGCTGGACAGTTTCGCGGAACAAGAAGAGTTGAACGACAAACTGGTGACCAGCCGCAACCAGCGCTGGGTTTCGCAAATCATCGAGCTTCTTGACGACGCTGACGATTACCTGATTATCGTCGGCGCTCTGCACCTCGTCGGCGATGCGGGTGTTCCCAGCCTGCTCGTCCAGAAAGGCATCGAGATCATGCAGTTGAGTGAGCCGGCTTCAATTCGTTAGCATGCGCCACTCTTCGGGAGAGAACTCATGAGTCTGTTTACGAACGCGCAGCGCGTGATCGCCGGTGGCGTGAACTCGCCGGTCAGGGCTTTCGCCGGCGTCGGCGGAGAGCCTGTCTTTTTCAAGAGCGCCAAGGGTGCCTGGCTTGAGGCGGAAGACGGCAGCCGATACATCGACTACATCGGATCTTGGGGACCCATGATCCTCGGTCACAGTCACCCGGCTGTCATCGACGCTGTCATCGACACGGCAAAACGGGGGCTGAGCTTCGGCGCACCGTGCGTCCTCGAGACCACGATGGCGGAAAAAATCTGCGCACTGATGCCATCGATCCAGCGCGTCCGAATGGTCAGCTCAGGCACAGAGGCAACCATGAGCGCAATTCGGCTGGCGCGCGGCCACACGGGTCGCGACAAGATCATAAAGTTTGAAGGATGCTACCACGGCCACTCGGATTCGCTGCTCATCAAAGCGGGATCCGGTGCACTGACGCTGGGCGTGCCGAGCTCCCCCGGCGTGCCGGCCGGTCTTGCAGAGCACACGGTCACCCTGCCCTTCAATGATGCCGACGCGGCTCGCGCGGCGTTCGCGGAACTTGGAGAACGGATTGCCTGCGTCATCGTCGAGCCGATCGCGGGAAACATGAACATGGTGCCCCCTGTGCCTGGATTCCTGGAGACGCTGCGCGAAGCGTGCACGTGGACCGGCGCGCTGCTGATTTTTGACGAAGTCATGACCGGGTTTCGCGTCGCAAAAGGCGGCGCCCAGTCCATATTCGGTATCGAGCCCGACCTGACGACACTCGGCAAGGTTGTCGGCGGCGGCATGCCGGCGGCTGCATTCGGCGGTCGCGCCGAGATCATGGCGAGCATCGCGCCGGACGGCCCGGTCTACCAGGCGGGCACGCTGTCAGGCAACCCGGTTGCAATGGCCGCGGGGCTCGCCACGCTGGAACAAGTCGATCGGCCCGGCTTCTACGAGTCTTTGAGCCGTTCGACCCAGCGCCTGACCCAAGGCCTGGCCGCGGCTGCAGCCGACACGGGCGTGGCGATCTCTACCGAGAATGAGGGCGGCATGTTCGGCCTCGTATTCACCGCCGAAGGACCGGTGCGAAGCTACGCGCAGGTTGCGGCGGCCGATGTCGAACGCTTCAAGAAATTTTTCCACGGCATGCTTGCCGAGGGCGTGTACCTCGCCCCGTCAGCATTCGAAGCTGGATTCGTTTCCGCAGCACACAGTGACGATGACATTGACGCGACGGTCGCGGCTGCGCGCAAGGTCTTCAATACCCTTTAGCCGATCCTCTCACGGTGTTCAACAGTTCATCGATCAGCTTCAGCCGCGCCATCGTATCGCTGCTTTCCAGGAACTGCTGTTTCTGCTCGAGTTCGATCGGCAAAACCTCCAGGAGGCGATAGGTTACCCAGACCGCGTCGTCGGAGCGGCGCTCGAGCGATTCATACAAGCGCCCCAGGTCATCCAGTACGCCCTCTAGAATTTTTCTCAGGGACGCATACTCGTCCGGCAATGCCATCGGCGGTTCGGGTGGGATTACCTCTATTTCCCCGATATTGAGCCCGCTGGCCTGCTGGCGGCCAGAGAGCAGGCGGAATCGCTGCCCGCCAACTGCAGTAACGCCGAGCAGACCGTCGCTGCCCTGGTACCAGTCGGTGATATTCGCCAGCGTGCCGACGTCATACGTCGTCGCGAGGCCCGTCTCGGTTCCTTCCCGAATCAACACGACGCCGAAAGGCGATTCGTTCTTCATGCATTGACTGATCAGGTCGATATAGCGCGATTCGAATATGCGCAAAGGCAGCGGCCCGCCTGGGAACAGTACGGTTCGTAAGGGAAAAAGCGGTACGTCCACGGCCCAACCCTGTGGCAGATGGGTATTTTAAGTATAGGCGTGAATCTTGCCGGATGTGGGCGCGCGAGTACTTTGACGACCGATATTCCCGCTAGCTGCCCCGCGTGCGCTGCAGTATCGCCGTGAGCGTTTGCCGGGCGGAGCCGAAGGCGCCGTTGCTCATGAAAACCACCTGGTCGCCGGACAACACGCGCGCGGACATGTCCGACACGAGCTGGTCGTAGTCGCTAAACACACGAATCTTCGCGCCAAGGCTCGATAATGCTGCCGCAAAATCCTCGCCCATCTCCTTCGGACGATACATCCACACGAGGTCCGCACCTTTGAGCGAATCGGCAATCGCATCGTTATGCACCCCGAGTCTCATTGTGTTGGAGCGCGGTTCAATAGCCACGACGACGCGATGGCCCGGATAGCGATTCCGAAGTGATGCGATCGCCTTGCGAATTGCAGTAGGGTGGTGGGCAAAATCATCATAAATAGCGATATCGGCCACGGTTGCCGTGCGTTCCATGCGGCGTTTTACACCCTCGAAGCGCGACATGGCATCGACAGCCTTTTCGAGGGAGACGCCTGCCGACGCGGCGGCGGCCACCGCGGCGAGTGCATTTTCGAGGTTGTAAAGGCCGCCCGACTGCCAGCGTGTTTCTGCCGAACTGCCGTCGGGACCCTGCATGCTGATGCGACGTTCCACCTTGTCCGCGAAACTTGCCGACCAATCCGTATCGCCCTTTGTGCCGAAGGTCTCGACCGGGGTCCAGCAGCCCATCTCGAGCAACTTCTGCAGGTTCTGATCGGCAGCATTCCTGATGATACGGCCGCGCCCGGGGACAGTACGCAAGAGCTGATGAAATTGCCAAAGAATGGCTTCGACATCGCTGTAAATGTCGGCGTGGTCGTATTCCAGATTATTCAGAATGAGAGTCCGCGGACGGTAATGGACGAACTTGGCGCGTTTATCGAAGAATGCCGTGTCGTACTCGTCGGCCTCAACGACGAAATATCGTGATTCGCCGTATCGGGCCGAATCACCGAAATTCGCAGGTACTCCGCCGACGAGAAAACCCGGTGCGTGACCGGCATCTTCGAGAATCCAGGCCAGCATGCTCGACGTCGTGGTCTTGCCGTGCGTTCCGGCCACGGCAAATACATGTCGTTCATGCAGAACATGTTCTGCCAGCCACTGCGGTCCGGACAGGTACGGCAAGCCTCGATCGAGCATAGCCTCGACGACGTCGACCCCGCGACTCATCACGTTGCCAACCACGACACAGTCCGGCGCGATATCCAGCTGTGAGGCGTCAACACCCTCATGGATATCGATCCCCAGCTTCTTGAGCTGGGTGCTCATCGGCGGGTATATGCTGCGATCGCAGCCCGTGACCTCATGACCCGCTGCCCGGGCAAGGGCCGCAACACCGCCCATGAAAGTTCCGCAAATTCCCAGTATGTGTATGTGCATGTCGCCTCAGCCTGGCGTGGCGGTCACCGGATCCATGACCGAATACAAGATCAGTTGAAATACGAAGACCGCCATAGCTATAGCAACGCCGATGTACCAGTGCCGATCAAGGGTCCTCGAAATAATATGGCCCTCAACCGGCACGGTCCATAACAGAATCAATGTCACGATGAAGTTTGTCAGGTTCTCGCTGAGGAACGGCGTCAAAAATACGTCGCCAGCAACAAACATCAAACTGATCAATGCGCCACAGCCCAGCAAAGCCATCACCGTCTGCATTAGTCGTGCACGTTTGCCCGAAATCACCACGATCGCGGTGTAGCACAATAAGCCCGCAATCCCGGTCAGCGTGCCGATCGCGAAATCCTGTTCATCGAGCTCTGCGGTCAATACCGTCATGAGCAATCCCGTAGACAACCACAGCACAACAATCACAGCGAGCAAAAACGCCGAATGCGGAATTGCATCTGGTCCTTTTCGCAGGCGAATAATCTCGAACAGCGTTTCGATGAGTGCTAACACGGCCGGTAATTGGATTCCCGATTGCAGGAAACGGATGATCGCATGTTAACCTCGGATTCTGAACATCGCTTGCGGCGCATCAATGCCCGATTACATCTTTGTTGATCAACCCGACGCTATGACCCCACGCCTGACCGGTCATGATCATGTCGGCGTCGACACTGAGTTCATGCGTGAAAAGACCTATTTCGCGCAGCTGTGCCTCGTGCAGGTTGCAACGACCGACGAATTATTCTGCGTGGACCCGCTGACCGAAAGCAGCCAGGAGGTTTTTTGGCGAGAGCTGTTTGCGCGAGACTGGATCCTTCACTCTGCGCGACAGGATATAGAAGTCATTTTCCAAACAGCGGGCGCGATGCCCGCATCGATTTTCGACACGCAGATCGCGGCGGGATTGCTGGGCTATCCGGCGCAGATGGGGTATGCGGGCCTCATCAGGGACTTGTTCGAAGTGGATATGGCCAAGTCGCACACGCGTGCGGACTGGACGAAACGGCCGCTGAGAGAAGCGTATCTCGAATATGCCGCGGAAGACGTAGAGTACCTGCTGCCTGCATATGAGAATTTGGGCGAACGGCTGGACAATGAAGGGCGACTGAAATGGGCGCTCGAGGATTCACGGCTGCTGCTCGATCCGCGGCTCTACGATATCGGTGCGAATCAGGCCCTAGGCCGTCTCAAGGGCGCGAGAAATCTTCGCGGCAGGAAGCGTGCGGCCGCTGCACGGCTGGCGTCCTGGCGTGAACAAGAGGCGATCGACCGGAATCGGCCGCGACAGTGGATATTGCGCGACGCCATTTTGCTCGAGATTGCGTATCGACTGCCGGGCACGCCGGCAGAACTCGCAGCGATTGAAGGAATGCCGCCGAAACTCCTGAATCGTGCGGGCAGGGACCTGCTGCAGGCGGTCGCGGCAGCCGCCGCGGACGAAGACGATTACCGTCCACCGAGGCCGCCCGATGAAGGGCAGAAAGCGCTGCTGAAAGAGATGCAGGCGCAGGTCCAGAAGTGCGCCGACGAACTCGGCATCACAGCCGAGATGATTGCATCGAGACGGGAACTTGCGGACGTGATTGTTGCGGGAAGTCATGATTCGCGCCTGTTTTCCGGCTGGCGTCGGGACATCATCGGCAGCGATCTGCTCGCACTACTGTAGCCGGGCTTCGCCCCTTAGCTCGATCGGACGGCGCCAATCCGTCGCAATACAGCGACAAATCCAGCTTAATGTGAAGTTCATTGCAATCAACCCCCGGACCCGTCGTATAGTCTGCTAATGGGCTACCGGAGCACGTTTTCTTGATGCGAATCCTGACGCTGGTCCTGGCATCGGCCATTACCATCACCGCATGCACGAGCGGCGGCAGTGACACTCAGTCCACGCCGCTACCCAATCCGCCGCCGCCCGTTGAACAGTTCGGTCTCGACAGCCGTCCGGACAACCAGACCTGCGTCGCACCGCAGCGGCCCGGAGCCGTCACCAGCGTCACCGTCGAGGAAGCATTTCCGGGAGTCACATTTTCCGGTCCGACCAAGCTGTTGATGGAGCCGGTCGCCGAGCCGCGCTGGTTCGTCCTGCAGAAGTCCGGACAGATCCGGGTCTTCGATCCCGACAATCCGGTCGTTTCCAACTACCTGGATATTTCGGGAGTCGTCAATGCCGCTGGTGAGGGTGGGTTGCTCGGCATGGCATTTCACCCGGACTACCCGGCCACGCCCGAGATTTTTCTTTCCTACACGCGCGACTCATCGCCGATGCGTTCGGTGATTTCTCGCGTCATACTCGACGCTGTGGCAACGCCCGGCGCCATCAATGCAGGTTCTGAAGAGTTCGAGATCATTTCGGTCGAACAGTTCGCCAGCAATCACAATGGTGGCGATATTGCATTTGGTCCGGACGGGTATCTGTACATCGGGCTGGGGGACGGCGGCGGCAGCGGGGACCCACAGGAGACCGGGCAAGATACGACAAATCTCCTCGGGGCGTTTTTGCGTCTGGACGTAACCGACCCTTCTATCAGCTATCCGGGCAATTCCTACCTGATCCCTTCCGGATCCGAGGGCAATCCTTTCGCAGGGCAATCGAAGTGCGGGCCGAGCCTCGACAACCCCAACAACTGTCCGGAAATCTATGCATGGGGCGTCCGCAACCCGTGGCGCTGGTCCTTCGACCTGGTCACGGGACAGCTTTGGGCCGGCGACGTCGGCCAGGGTGCCAGAGAAGAGATCGATATCATCGAGCGCGGTAACAACTACGGCTGGGACTGCAGAGAAGGCTTGCTGGCTTTCGAAACCGCCGGCTGCAGCGGGACATACACCGATCCCGTGCATGACTATCCGCGCAATGAAGGCAATTCGATTACCGGAGGCATGGTGTATCGCGGTTCCGCGATCGGCGGCCGCGTCGGTGAATACATCTACGCCGACTACGGCTCCGGGCGCATCTGGGCGCTGCGCTCCGACGGCCAGGGCGGCTACATTAACGAGCAGCTCCTCGACGAATCGGGCGGCCCGGTTGCATTCGGCGCCGATGCGAACGGCGAGCTGTACTTCGCGAATATCAACAATGGGCGCATCTTCAAGCTGGTGCCCGGTGCCGGTGCCGGCGGAAATACGATTCCCGATTTCCTCTCTGATACCGGCTGTGTCGACCCCTCCAATATCACTCTGCCTTACGCTGGTTTGATTCCGTACGACCTCAACGCACAGTTCTGGTCCGACGGCGCGGACAAGTCGCGCTTCCTGGGAGTGCCGAACGGCACGACGATTTCAGTCGACGGCCAGGACGACTGGCAGTTTCCGGTTGGTGCCGTCATCGTCGAGAATTTCCGCCTCAACGGTAACCTGATCGAAACCCGTCACCTGATGCGGCATCCCGACGGCGTCTGGGCCGGGTACACCTACGAGTGGAACGCGCAGCAAACGCAGGCGACGCGGGTGATCGGTGGAAAAACGGTCCCCATCGCCGGTCAGAACTGGGTGTTCCCGAGCGAGGCGCAGTGCGATCAGTGTCACAGCAGCGCCGCCGGCCACGCGCTTGGACCAGAGACGGCACAGCTCAACAGGGACTTCACCTATCCAAGTACCGGACGCACGGACAATCAGCTGGAAACGCTCGACCACGTCATGATGTTCGCGTCGCCGCTGGCCGGCACCCCGGACACCCTGCCCGCGCTCGCCGATCCAATGGACGCTACTGCTGACCTCAACGATCGGGCGCGCGCCTACCTGCACACGAACTGCGCGAACTGCCACCGTCCCGGTGGCGGTACGCCGGTCGATATCGACCTGCGCTACTACACGACGCTGCAGAATACCGGCGCCTGTGACATGATTCCGCAGGCCGGCATGTTGGGCATCACGAATGCACGGATCATCGCCCCGGGCGACGCGGCACGTTCGACGCTCGTGGCGCGGACTAACCGGCGCGGCGACTTCGTCGCCATGCCGCCGGTCGCTTCGACCGTCATCGACAGCGCCGGCGTCACTTTATTGACGGACTGGGTCAACGGATTGACGGGCTGCTTGTAGCGAAGGCTGGAGTGGAACGAAATTAGTCGAGCGCGTCGAGCAAGCGTTCGTAAACCTCGTCGATTGTCCCATCGGCATTGATCGTCGTCAGTTTGCCCCGCTTCGCATAGTAGTCGATCAGCGGCTCGGTGTTTTTCCGATAAACCTCGAGGCGATTCGCGATCGTTTCCTCGTTGTCGTCTTCACGCTGAATCAATTCACCACCCGCACTCAGGCATTCGTCGAGCTCCTCCTTCGATGAGAAGTAGACGTTCAACAGCTTGCCCGTCAATGAACAGGTGCGGCGGCCCGTCAGCCGTTTCATGAGGATGTCGAAGTCGACGTCCAGCAGCACGGCTGTGTCCAGCGGTGTACCCAGCTGATCGAGAAGCTCGCTCAGATCCAGGGCCTGCTGCGTCGTGCGCGGGAAGCCGTCGAGAATAAAGCCGTCGGCGGCATCCGGCTGGCTCAGGCGCTCGCTGATGATGCCAAGAACAACATCATCCGGGACGAGTTCGCCGGCCTCCATGATTGGCTTTGCCTTCAAACCGAATCGCGTGCCCGACGCCACGGCTTCCCGCAGCATGTCACCCGTAGAGACCTGCGGGACATACTTGTCTGCCACCAGCTTCTTGGCCTGAGTGCCTTTGCCTGATCCGGGCGCGCCCAGCAATACGATTCGCATGGCTCATGTCTCCCCAGTTGATTGTTGAAAGCAAGAATGCCTGAAGTCCGGCAAAAACACCGGGCGAAGTACGCTACCGGCTATGTGCATCCGGGTCAATGCGCAGAAAGTGATGCTTTCGGAAATTGCCGATGCCACGGTACCTCGTTTCCGCTATGCTCATGCGCACAAAAATTTACGGCCAGCCGGGAGCTCCGATTATGTCTGCGATGAACGCTTTTTATGCCCAATCCGGCGGTGTCACGGCTGTTATCAATGCGACCGCATGCGGCGTCATCGAAACGGCGCGCAGGTATCCGAAAAAAATCGCCAACGTCTATGCAGGGCGCAACGGCATCATCGGTGCTTTGACCGAAGACATGATCGATACCAGCAAGGAAAGTGCCACGACGATCGCCGCGCTAATGTACACACCCGGCGGCGCTTTCGGCTCGGCTCGTTACAAGCTCAAGGGTATCGACGAAAATCGTGCCGAATATGAACGCCTCATCGACGTGTTCAAAGCACATAATATCGGCTACTTCTTTTACAACGGCGGCAACGATTCCATGGACACCGCTCACAAGGTGTCGCAGATCAGCAAGAACATGGGGTTCCCGGTGACCTGCCTGGGCGTTCCGAAAACCGTCGACAACGACCTGCCCGTGACCGATAACTGCCCCGGCTTCGGCTCGGTCGCCAAGTACGTCGCCGTTTCCACGCAGGAAGCCGCCCTGGATGTGCTGTCGATGGCCAAGACCTCGACCAAGGTTTTCATACTTGAGGTCATGGGCCGGCACGCCGGCTGGATCGCCGCCGCTGGAGGCCTCGCCGGCAAGAACCCTGGAGACGCACCCCATATCATCTTGTTCCCGGAGATTCCTTTCGAGCAAGGCGCTTTCCTCAAGCGCGTTCGCGAGTGTGTCGAAAAGTACGACTACTGTGTCGTCGTCGTGAGCGAAGGTGCCGCATTTGCGAACGGCAGATTTCTTGCAGAAGCCGGCACTCGCGACGCTTTCGGCCACGCTCAGTTGGGTGGCGTCGCGCCCGTGGTCGCCAATATGGTGCGGGAGACGCTGGGCTACAAGTACCACTACGCGATCGCCGATTACCTGCAGCGTTCTGCCCGCCACATTGCCTCCGACGTCGACGTCAAACAAGCCTATGCCGTTGGCAAGGCGGCCGTGCAATTCGCGCTGCAGGAAAAGACCGCCGTCATGCCCGTCATCAAGCGTGTTTCGGACAAGCCATATCGTTGGAAAATCGAATCGGCGGCCCTTGGTCGCATTGCGAACAAGGAAAAAATGGTGCCGCGGCGTTACATTACGAAAGATGGATTCGGCATCACCGAGGCGTGCCGGCGCTATCTGCAGCCACTGATCAAGGGTGAAAATTATCCACCATATATCAATGGATTACCTAAAGTTGCGAAGCTCAGGAACCGCTCGGTGAAGCCAAAGACAGGCATCAAATTTGTGGTATGATGCGCGGCCTGCTGCGGGCGGACCCCGTGCAAGAACCAGGTTTGAGGGTCAGGGAGCGCGCGCGGCGCCACAAGAAAAATACAGTGAGATTTTTGACCGAACAAAGCCCATGCGCCGGCACTGACTGTCGGCGTTAGCGCATTCGTTCGATCTGTTCGCTACAAAGCCAGGAGAAAATCTGATGTCTAACGAGTTGGCCTTGGGTCTCTCGATCCTTGCGGGTGCGCTCGCAGTTCTGTTCGGAATTGTTTCAACGCTGTGGATCCTCAAGCAACCTGCCGGCAGCAGCCGCATGCAGGAAATCGCTGCGGCAATCCAGGAAGGCGCGAAAGCCTACATGGATCGCCAGTACATGACCATTGGAATGGTCGGCGTCGTTGTGATGCTCGTACTCGGTTTTTCGCCGCTGGGTTGGACTACCGCCATCGGTTTCGCGATCGGTGCCATATTTTCGGGACTCGCCGGATACATAGGCATGTACGTTTCGGTGCGCGCCAACGTCCGCACGGCCGAAGCCGCATCCAAGGGCGTCAACGCGGCATTGAACGTCGCGTTCCGCGGCGGCGCGATTACCGGAATGCTCGTGGTTGGCCTCGGCCTCCTCGGCGTCGCCGGCTACTTCCTGATCCTGACCAGCAGGGGCGCCAGCTCTGACGAAGCCGTTCACGCACTTGTCGGGTTGGCGTTCGGGGGCTCGCTTATTTCGATCTTCGCTCGACTCGGCGGCGGTATCTTTACCAAGGGTGCGGATGTCGGCGCCGACCTGGTCGGCAAAGTCGAAGCCGGAATTCCGGAAGACGACCCCCGCAACCCCGGTGTAATCGCCGATAACGTCGGCGACAATGTGGGCGACTGCGCGGGTATGGCGGCTGACCTGTTTGAAACCTACGCCGTAACCATCATTGCGACCATGCTGCTTGGCGGACTCCTCACGGCCAGCTACGGACCCGAAGCGGTTGTTTACCCGCTTGTGCTGGGTGCCGTATCTATCGTCGCGTCGATCATTGGCACGTTCTTCGTTCATACCTCCGAGGGCGGCAAAGTCATGGGGGCTTTGTACAAGGGCATGATCGTTGCAGGAATACTCGCAGCCATTGCCTTCTACTTTATTACCGACATGATGATGGGCGGCAGCGGTGCCGCTATGAGCATCTACTATTCGGCGCTGATCGGCCTTGGCCTCACGGCGGCGATGGTGGTCATTACCGAGTACTACACGGGCACCGACTTCAAGCCTGTTAAGACGATTGCGGAAGCATCGCTAACCGGTGACGCAACCAATATCATCGCGGGTCTCGGTATCTCGATGAAAGCGACGGCGCTGCCAGTGCTGGCTGTTTGCGGAAGCATCTGGGGCGCATTTGCCCTGGCGCCGGAAGGCAATAACCTCGCGGGTCTCTACAACATCGCAATTGCGGCGACAAGCATGCTGTCTATGACCGGCGTCGTCGTTGCCCTCGATGCTTTCGGTCCAATTACCGATAACGCCGGTGGCATCGCCGAGATGTCAGACCTGCCGCCTGAGATTCGCAAGATCACCGATCAGCTGGATGCCGTCGGCAACACGACGAAAGCGGTAACCAAGGGTTATGCCATCGGATCTGCCGGCCTCGCTGCTCTCGTTTTATTTGCCGATTACACCAACGCGCTGGAGCAGGAAGGCATTATCGTGGAGTTCCTGTTGAACGACCACCTCGTCATTATCGGACTGTTCCTCGGCGGGCTGGTGCCGTTCCTGTTCGGAGCGATGGCGATGGAAGCCGTTGGCCGCGCTGCGGGATCCGTTGTCCAGGAAGTCCGCCGGCAGTTTCGGGAAATTGAGGGGATCATGGAAGGTACCGGAAAGCCGGACTACAGCCGTGCCGTTGACCTGTTGACCAAAGCCGCAATCAGGGAGATGGTCGTTCCATCGCTCCTGCCGATCGGCGTGCCGCTTGTCGTCGGATTGCTGCTGGGTCCCAAAGCGCTCGGTGGCCTGCTGCTCGGTACGATTGTTACCGGCCTGTTCGTCGCGATCTCGATGACGGCGGGCGGCGGCGCCTGGGACAACGCCAAGAAATACATCGAAGACGGAAATTTTGGCGGCAAGGGATCCGACGCGCACAAAGCGGCGGTTACCGGTGACACCGTCGGCGATCCTTACAAGGATACCGCTGGGCCGGCGATCAACCCGCTGATCAAGATCATCAACATCGTTGCTCTCCTGATGGTCCCACTGCTGTAAGCAGAACCTGCAGCGCGTAACCCAAAAGCCGCCGGCCGAAACTCCGGCGGCTTTTTTTGTCCACCTGATATGCATTTCACGGGCAGGGGCCCCAATTGGGGAGTTCCTCTCGCTTCATCTGGCGTCCGTGCATCGCGGCGCTCAGGAACCGAGCGCTCTGAAGGTCCCCGTCGTCGCGGTACCAAGCAATGCCGGTGCGTCGATGAACTTTCCCTGCGCGAAATCGACCCCGACATCCCGCAACCAGTCGAAGTCTTCCTGGTTTTCCACCTGTTCGGCAACAATGCGGAACTGCATCGTTCGAGCAAGCTTGATCATCGCGCTAACCATCTCCTGGTTCACAAGATCGGAACGCAGATTTCGCGTGTAGGTGCCATCAATCTTCAGGTAGTCGATCGGCAGATGCTTCAGGCTTGAGAACGACCCAAGCCCGCTGCCGAAGTCGTCGAGCGAGAATTCGCATCCGATGCCGTGCAGGACCTCTATGAATCGCTGCGCATGCTGAACATTCGAGAGAATTGCAGCCTCGGTGACTTCGAAGCATATCGACGATGGCGATACGCCGGAACGATCGAGAGCATCGACGACGAAGCCGAGAAACGCCTCGTCGCCCAGCGTCTGGCCCGACAAATTGATCGCACAGCTGCGCTGCGTGGGCAACTTGATTTCGCCGCCTGAAATCGCCGCGAGCGAAGCATTGATTACCCAGCGATCGATCTGCGGCATCATCTGGTAGCGCTCGGCTGGCCGCAGAAATTCCGCTGTATTTCGGGTCCGGCCGTGGCCGTCATTGAGCCGTATCAAGACCTCGACCGACGGGCCCGAATCAGCCCTGCCGCTCATTGCAATAATTGGCTGGACGGCGAGCTCAAAACGATCCTCGTGTAACGCCGTCTGCAGCTGTCTCAGCCACTGGATGTCGCCGCGCTCCCTGGCCACGGCCTCATCGCGCGCGGAGTATACGTGCACCTTGCCCCTGCCCTCCTGCTTCGCCATGTAGCAGGCTGAATCGGCGGCACTCATGAGATCCTGCAGGGTGCCGCTCGCATGGCTGATTTCGACCAGGCCGATGGAAATGCCGATGTTGAATATCTTGTCCTTCCAGACGAACCGGTAGGCGGCGACCGCATTACAAATATCGGTAGCGATCTGCCGTGCTTTGTCTATCGGACAGCCGATGAGCAAAGCACCGAATTCGTCGCCGCCCAGCCGGCCGACGAAATCCGAGTCGCGCACCTGATCCCTGATCAGCGCCGCGACCTCCCGCAGCATGTTGTCGCCGGCCAGGTGACCACAACTATCGTTAACCGCTTTAAAGCGGTCGAGATCCATATAAAACATGATGTGCACGGCTTCTTCCGAATGCGCCGTGTCCATTGCTTCATCGAGTCGGCGCTCAAACTCACGGCGATTGATAAGACCCGTGAGCGGATCATGAGTGGCCTGGTACGACATCTTGCGCGTCAGTCCGCGGAGCTCACTCACGTCATGAAATACCACGACCGTGCCTGAAATGCTGTTGCTCGGACCCCTGACAGGTGAAGCGGTGATCTCTACGGAATGCTCGTGTTCGCCGTCGGCGCTGACCATGACAGCGCGCCGGCCCATGTTGACCCGCCGGCGCATCGCCAGGCAGCGTTCGACCGGGTCCCCCAGCAGCCGTCGATCCGCGTCATCAACCAACGTGAATAACTCGCCGACCCGGTGTCCAGTCGCTTCGTCGCGGTTGGTTCCCGTCAGCGTTTCCGCGGCGACGTTCATGTAGTCGATCCGGCCATCGTTGTCTGTCGTGATGACGCCCTCGGAAATCGACTCAAGCGTGTACTGCGCCTGCCGCTTGCTGCGTGACAGCGACACTTCCAGGCTCTTGCGATGGCTGATGTCGCGCGCGACCGTCAGAATCGCACGATGGCCGTGGAAATCGATGTTTGAGCTCTGTGCTTCAACCCACAGGCCGGTCTGATTGCCGTTGATGAGCTGCATTTCTATCCGGCGAGGGGCGTCTTCTCCCGCCAGCCTGGTAGCGACAGTTTTGCGAAATAACGCGCGATACGCCGGCTTCACGAGATCGGCAATCTCCCGGCCGACCAGCTGGGCAGCCTCCAGACCGATGAGGCCCGCCGCGGACTCGTTGGCCAACAGGATTTTTTCGTCATGTATGATGACGATTTCGGGCAGGGTGCGCGCGAAATCCTTGAAGAGGCGATCCCGACCCTGGATTTTCTCGTCACGCTCGCCCAGCGCATCGAACAGGCGATTCACCGTGTGGGCAAGCTGAGCGGTATCTGGGTCATCCGGAACGGCAAGGCGCCGGCCTACCGAGGCATCTCGCGATGCCTCGAGCATCTCGTCATTGAGCCGTTGGACGCGGCGCGCCAGTCGCCTCCGCGCGAGCCAGAAAATCACGGCAGCGACGACTGCCAGTGAGGCCAGGGCCGCGAGTGAAATGATGATTGCAGTAGGTGACATTCTGAGCCCGGGTTACGATACAGCAAGGATAGTTAGGATCATTTGTTATTATTATCAGGGCTCGTAAGGCGTTTCCGTAGCCGAAGATTTGACCAACAGAAAAAGCGTATATAAACAAACATCTGTAAGCATATCCCAGCAACGTGACCTCGCCGCCACGATTCACCATAATTCAGGATGCATGACCCGCCCAAGCCCGGCGGCAAAAACAGTCGCGGCGACTGACGATTTATCTTCCTTTTTTGAATTCATACAGTTACAGGTAAGACAACGATGAATATCGATTTCGCACGCCGTCAGATGGTCAGCCAGCAGGTTCGAGGCTGGAACGTCTATGATGAACACGTTCTTTCGACCTTGGAAGAATTGCCGCGCGAACAATTCGTGCCCCCGGAATACCAGGCCATCGCCTTCGCCGATACTGAGATACCGATCGGTCACGGGGAGCACATGATGTCCCCCACTATCGAAGGTCGTGTGCTGCAGGCGCTGGGGCTTCTTGGTGACGAACGCGTTCTCGAGGTCGGTACCGGCAGCGGATTCCTGACGGCCTGTCTTGCCAGGCTCGGGGCGGACGTCACCAGCATCGACATTTATGACGATTTCCTGCGAACGGCGGCGGGCAAGCTCGCGGCCTGCGGTATCGGCAACGTCGAATTGCTGCAGATGAACGCCATGGAAGAGCTGCCCGATGGCGGCTTCGATGCTATCGCCGTCACGGGATCACTGCAGTCCTTTGATCCGCGCTTTGTCGACGCATTGAGTCCGAACGGAAAACTGTTCGTCGTTGTCGGAGATCCGCCTGCGATGCAGGCGAAGCTCGTTCTGCGTACGGACAAGACTGACTGGCAAACGGTGTCGCTGTTCGAAACGACGCTCGCGCCACTGGTGAACGGCGCATTGCCACCGCAGTTCTCATTCTGATCGAGGGCTGCCGGGCGAAAAAACAAACCAGTTCGGCGCTCGATGCATCTATGATCAGATGGGGAATATTTTAACTGGTTTAGTGATGTAGTAGTCTATAACACTTGGCGCATGCTGCGGCCTCATTCCGGAACGGAAAAAAATGAAAAAACTAATAAATATCAGAAACTTAATAATTATTATCGGCGCTATAGCGATGCCCGGAGCAGCACAGGCTGCCTCCCTGCTCGAGATCTACCAGCAGGCGCTGCAGAGCGATCCGCAGATTCACGAAGCCGAGGCACGGCGCCTGGCGGCGCTGGAGGCAAAGCCACAGGCTCGCGGCGTACTGCTTCCACAACTGTCCGTCGGCGGTGAATGGACCCGGTCGGAGTTCGACGGCACCAGCGTCGAAATCGATTCGGACGGCTCGCTCGGTTCACTCTCCACGACGTCCGAGTCAGAGGTACAGCGCTGGCAATTCACGCTCCGGCAAACGCTTTTCCGCTGGGACCAGATCGTCGGCTTGCGTCGCGCCGACAAGCTCGTTGCAAAGGCCGAGGCTCAACGTGAGGCGGCGCAACAGGATCTGATCGTGCGCGTTGCTCAGCGATATTTCGACGTTCTGGCGGCAGAGGATCGCCTGACGTCGATCCACGCGGACCGAACGGCGATCGCGCGCCAGCTCGAACAGGCCAAGCAGCGATTCGAAGTCGGCCTGATCGCCATCACGGCTGTGCAGGAATCCCAGGCGGCCTACGACCAATCGGTTGCCGACGAGATCGCCGCAAAACGAACGCTGGCTACATCCCGTGAGTTCTTGCGCGAAATTACGGGTGAATATGTTTCGACCTTGTCCGCGCCGGGAGAGGACTTCCCGCTAATCCCTCCGGATCCGAACGACGAAGCCAGCTGGGTCAGTCTTTCGCTGAGCCAGAATCTGAACCTGATAGCCAGCCGACTTGACGAACAGCTGGCCCGGGACGAGATTTCGTTCCAGCGCAATGGTCACTATCCTACGATTGAAATCGTAGCCAATTCCGGTGAGTCGGACACCGAATCCGACCGCAGCTTTAACAATTCTCCGTTCATCCCCGCCGACAGCGACGGGAGTTCAGACAGCGTCAGCGTGCAATTCAATCTACCGTTGTTCGCCGGTGGCAGCACCTCCTCCCGAGTCCGTGAGGCCGTCTATCTGCACCGTGCAAGCCGCGAACAGCTGCAGCGCGTAACGCGGGAAACCGAACGCCAGGCGCGTGACGCCTACCTCGGCGTGATATCGGAACGCAGTCGCGTCAAGGCCCTGCAGCAAGCGGTGTCATCGAGCCGGACAGCGCTGGACGCAACACAAGCCGGATTCGAAGTCGGCACCCGAACGATTGTTGACGTCTTGAACTCACAGTTCTCGCTGTATCTCGCAATCACCAATTACTATCAAAGCCGTTACGACTATGTGCTTAATGCGCTCAGGCTGAAACAGGCTGCGGGAACCCTCGGGGTACAGGATCTCGAGCAAATTGATCAATGGCTGACCGAACGCAAGCCACCGGAACAGGTGATTGCCGAAGAAGAAGCGGCCGACGCCGCCGGTTACTGACCGTTCAGCTTCTTCCTTAGCAGCGGCTCCACCATTACCAGGAGGCGTGTCAGCGCGCCCTTATTCTGCTGGACCAATTTCAGGCCGTTCCGGCCGAGCTCGGAAGCTTTTCCCGGGTTCGCCAGCAAATCGGCGACGGCGAATGCCAGCTCTTCCTCGTCGTTGACGATGACACAGGCCTGCATTTCAACAAACATGTCGGCAATATCCTGCGCATTGAACAGGTGCGGGCCCGTAACGATCGGCAGGCCCTGGGCCGCCGGTTCCAGGAGATTGTGCCCGCCGATCGGCGCAAGGCTTCCACCCACGAATGCAACGTTGCTCGCCGCGTAGAACAGGGGCACTTCGCCCATTGTGTCGCCAAGCAGAACAGACGTGGTCGGGGAACAGGCGATTTTCTCGGTTCTGGAGACGACGCTGAACCCTTCTGTCTCGATGAGTTTACGAACGTCCGAAAATCGCTCGGGGTGTCGCGGCACCAGGACCAGCAGGAGGTCGGAAAAGCGCTCTCGCAAGGTGCGATGCGCGGCGAGTACAAGCTGCTCTTCGTCCTCATGCGTACTCGCAGCTACCCAAACCGGTCGATCGCCGAACATCTCTGCGCGAAGTGCGGCTCCCTGCCGGTCGATCTGCGGCGGTAACTCGACGTCGAACTTGATGTTACCCGTTACCGTTGTCCGCTCAGCGCCGGCACCCAGGGACAGGAATCGGTCTGCATCGGCCTGGCTTTGCGCGGCGATGATGATGCCATGCGACAGCGTCTCGCGTATAAGCGGCAGCATCCTGCGGTATCCCCTGATGGAACGGGGCGAAATTCGAGCGCTCACCAGGATCAGCGGCACGTCACGTACGCCGCAGGCGCGGTACAGATTTGGCCAGATTTCCGTTTCCATGATCAATGCCGCAGCGGGATTCACGGCATGGAAAAAACTGTTCACTGCGCCCGGAAACTCGAACGGTATGTAGCAATGGCGGACCGCATCGCCAAATATGGCCTTTACGCGATCGGCACCAGTCGGCGTAACGGTCGTTACCAGCAAGTCCAGCCGCGGAAAACGGTCCTGCAGTGCCGTGATCAGCGGCAGCGCCGCCTGCACCTCGCCGACCGAAACCGCATGGATCCATATGCACCGATCGATCTTGGGGCACCCGAGACCGAAGCGCTGCCCGAGTCGATCGAAATAGGATCGATTGCCAAGGCCGCGGATCAGCCAGTAGCCTGCATATGGAACCAGCAGCAGAAACGTCAGCAGGTTGTAAAGAAAACGCACTGAAGCCCCGTCTCTTCGGCTGTCAGTCGCGCAGTTTGTCGATAATGCGACTCGAGGAGTGACCGTCTCTGAATGACAATACGCGAACTTCACCGCCATTCCGCAGGACCTCTTTGGCGCCGGCAATTTCGTCCGGATTGTAGTCGCCGCCTTTGACTAGCACGTCCGGCAGGATCTTTGCGATAAGTGCCGCCGGCGTGTCCTCCGTGAACGGCACCACCCAGTCGACCGCGGCCAGTCCTGCCAATACCAGCAGGCGGTCTTCAAGCGTGTTGATGGGACGGGATGCACCCTTGAGCCGCCGCACTGAATCGTCATCGTTGACGGCCACGATCAGGCGATCGCCGAGGCTTTTGGCCTCTTCCAGGTAGGCGACATGCCCCGCGTGCAGGACGTCGAAGCAGCCGTTGGTCATGACGACGCGTTCATTTCTTTGGTGCGATTCCGCAACCATCGCGAGCAATTCGTCCGGACCAACGAGCCCCCGCCCGCCCTGTCCGCGCTGATGCAGCGCCACGCTAAGCTCGCCCGGGGTGACGGCCGCGACACCGATCTTGCGCACGACCAGCCCGGCCGCCAGGTTGGCGAGCGCGGCTGCCGATGCAAGATCCTGTCCGCTGGCAAGCGCCCCGGCGAGCGCCCCGATGACCGTGTCACCGGCGCCCGTTACGTCGTAAACCTCTCGCGCCTGCGTTGAAAGAAAAACTGGTTCTGCGCCGGCCTCGAGGAGCAGCATGCCCTTTTCGCTGCGTGTGATGAGCAAAGCATCCAGATCGAGTTCGTCGATCATCTGTATTCCACGACGAACAAGTTCATCGTCGGTGGCACAAGCTCCCGCCACCGCCTCGAACTCCGTCTGGTTCGGCGTTATGAGCGATGCGCCGCGGTATTTGCTGAAATCAGTGCCCTTCGGGTCTACCAATACCGGAATACCGGCGTCTCGACAAACCTTGATCAGGCCACGAATGTCGGCAAGCGCACCTTTTCCGTAGTCGGACAAGACCGCGGTGCCGGCGCCGTCTAGAGCTTCGCGAAGCATCCTGGCCATCGCATCGCCCGGCAACGCCGCGGCGTTTTCTTCGTCAAGGCGAATGAGCTGCTGGCCGCGACTTTGAACGCGTGTCTTGGTGATCGTGGGGCGATCCGTAACGCGGGCAAACCTGCAGCTGATGCCGCGCTGGTCCAGGAGCCACTCCAGCGATTCGCCCGCTGCATCCTCACCTACCACGCCGAGCAGGCAGGTCGATACGCCGAGGCTGGCCAGGTTTACCGCCACGTTTGCAGCGCCGCCCGGCCGATTATCCGTTTCCCGCACGTGCACGACCGGCACCGGTGCTTCAGGGGAAATTCGAGCCGTTGATCCGAACAGGTAGCGATCGAGCATAACGTCGCCAGCGACGACGACGCGGGCCTTGGAGAAATCGGGAATGCGAATGGTCACGGCATGAAATCTACCATGAGCGTGTGCCTCAAGTCCTGAGCGCGTTCCCGGTAGCGGGGATTCTGAGAGTGCGGCTGTTGCGCACGATACGCGACGAAATCGGCCGAGAACGCGCAGTGTACAGATGCGTACATGAGCAGTTCGAGGCCGTTTTTAACAAAGTAGCGTGCCGACCAGACGCGCTCTCAGATCAGCCGCATTTAGAGTCGCCGCAAGAGAGACAAGTCATACAACCGTCCATCATGATGACGGCCACTGTATTGCACTTGCTGCAGAGTTGCGCACCTTCGGGGTACTCGCTGGCCGAAAAAGCATCCTGCTGCTTTCTCGACTCCTCGAATTCGGCGCGCTTTTCAGCGATCAGTTTTTTCTGCTCTTCGCCGAGCGTCGGGGCCGCCATCAGACCAATCATGATCAGGTGTTTCTCAACGATGTGGCCGAGCTCGGCGATGATCGACGGCATGAAACGGCCACCGGTCTGCCAGTAACCGCCGCGCGGATCGAAAACCGCCTTGAGTTCCTCGACCAGGAAGGTCACATCGCCGCCCTTACGGAAAACGGCCGAGATAATGCGGGTCAACGCCACGATCCACTGATAGTGATCCAGATTCTTGGAATTGATGAAAATTTCAAACGGGCGACGTTTTTCGTGTTCGGTGCCTTCATTCAATATGATGTCATTGATCGTGACGTACATTGCATGATCGGACACCGGTGTCTTTACCTTGTAGGTCGAGCCAACCAGCATCTCCGGTCGCTCGAGCTTTTCGTGCATGCGAATTACTTCCGCGCGACTACCCCCGCCGCCCTCACGCCTGAATTCGGGTTTTGCCACTTCCTGTTCGGCGGCCGGCTGGCTGACCGCATAGCCAACTATCTTTTTGTCGATTTTGATCATCTAGAACTTTCCGTAGTAGCCTTCTTTTAGCGCATCGAACAAATTCGCCGCCGTGTGAACTTCGCCGTCGTACTCGATCTCTTCATCGCCCCTGAGGTCGACCGTCGAACCGTCTTCCAGCGTGAACGTGTATTTCGTGTTCTTCAAATCCTTTTCTTTGACGAGCACGCCCTGGAATGCTTCGGGATTGAAACGGAATGTCGTACACCCCTTCAACCCCTGCTTGTAGGCATACAGGTATATGTCCTTGAAATCCGCGTACGGATATTCCGTCGGTACATTTGCCGTCTTCGAAATCGATGAGTCGATCCACTTTTGTGCCGCGGCCTGGATGTCCACATGCTGAGTCGGGGTGACCTCGTCAGCAGTAATGAAGTAGTCCGGCAACGTATTCGCGGCAGCATCGTTCCCGGTGCCGGCCGGCATTGCATCCGGGTCGACCAGCCCGCGATAAGCAAGTAACTCGAACGAAAAGACGTCGACTTTTTCTTTGGTCTTTTTGCCCTGGCGAATAATGTTGCGGAAGTAATGATGCGCGAAACTCGGTTCGATGCCATTGCTCGCATTGTTCGCCAGTGACAGCGAAATAGTGCCTGTCGGTGCAATCGAGCTGTGATGCGAAAACCGCGCCCCGGTCTCAGCCAGCTGCTCGACGAGTTGCGGCGCCTCGGCGGCAATTCTTTGCATGTAACGGCTGTAGCGCGCGTGCAGGATACGGCCCGGTACCTTGTCGCCGACCTGGTAGCCATCCGCGCGCATTTCCGGACGCCGACGCAGCATCTTTTCCGTGACTTCAAAGCTCTCATTCATGATCGGCGCCGGGCCCTTTTCCTGCGCCAGCTCGAGCGCCTCTTCCCAGCCGGCCAACGCCAGCTGTCGCGCGATTTCTTCCGTGAATTCAACCGCCTCGGCATCACCGTACTTCATACGCATCATCGTAATCGTCGACCCGAGACCGAGGAAGCCCATGCCGTGCCGGCGCTTCCGCAGAATTTCGTTGCGCTGTTGTGGCAGCGGCAGGCCGTTGATTTCCACGACATTGTCGAGCATGCGCGTGAATGTCTTGACGACCTTCCTGAAGTTCTCCCAGTCAAACCGGGCTTCGTCGCTGAAGGGCTTGACGACGAATCGAGTCAGGTTGATCGAACCCAGCAGGCACGAGCCATAAGGCGGCAGCGGTTGCTCGCCGCAGGGATTGGTCGCGCGGATGTTCTCGCAGAACCAGTTGTTGTTCATTTCGTTGACCTTGTCGATCAACACGAAACCTGGCTCCGCGAAATCGTAGGTCGACGCCATGATGAGTTCCCAGACGCGGCGCGCCGGCATTGTTTTGTATACCTTGCACGCGACGAGCCCTTCCGCGTTGGCAACATAGTTGCCGGCCTCGGGCCAATCGCGCCAGACAAACATTTTCCTGTCGGTGACGTCGAGATTGTCGTCTTCGACCTCTTTCGGCGTCACCGGAAAAGCGAGCTTCCAGTCATCTTCATTGATGACCGCCTGCATGAATTCGTCGGTCACCAGCAGCGACAGGTTGAACTGCCGTAAACGGCCGTCTTCGCGCTTGGCGCGAATGAACTCCATGACGTCGGGATGACCCACATCGAAGGTGCCCATTTGCGCACCGCGGCGACCGCCTGCCGACGATACCGTGAAACACATCTTGTCGTAGATATCCATGAACGACAGCGGACCCGACGTGTAGGCTCCCGCGCCCGTCACGTAGGCGCCTTTGGGGCGCAGCGTCGAAAATTCGTAGCCAATGCCACAGCCTGCTTTCAGCGTCAGGCCAGCCTCGTGCACCTTGTTGAGGATATTATCCATCGAGTCACCGACCGTACCCGACACCGTACAATTGATCGTAGACGTCGCCGGTTTGTGCGCCTGAGCCCCGGCATTCGAGATGATGCGGCCTGCTGGTATCGCGCCGCTGCGCAACGCCCAAAGAAACTCCTCGTAGTAGTGTTCGCGCTTTGGCTCCGCCTCGACATTCGCGAGCGCCTTGGCCACACGTTTGTAGGTGTCGTCAATCGACGTATCGATACTCGTGCCGTCTTTGGCCGAGAGTCGATACTTTGCATCCCAGATATCGAGCGATGCTGGTTGAAATTCGATGTCGGTAACCGCGCGTCTATCCAAATTTACGGCAGACTTCATTGCTGCACTTACTCCCCTGAACTCCCTGAAGGAGACCCCAAGACCGTTATTATCGCCAGCTTTTCCCAAGCGAAAAGAGTCCCGCTCGCCGGCGGCCAGAAAACGCGCGGCGAGAGCCGTTTCGGCCTCTTTTCTGTCGTTGATTAGACACAAGATGTTGTGTCCGACTCAGCACAAGATTATGCCCGTAGGGGGCCACTGTCAAGGTTTTACCCTATTTTTTTCTGGGGGTGTTTCACATTTAAAATCATATAGTTATGGAATATTTGCGAGTAAGTGCTTTAAAAACAAGCGAAAAAAATCGAGACTTTTTTCAAATTCGATATTCACTACATGTAGTGGCTCCAATTTAACCATAACAAGTCGTCCTAAGGTCCGCTTTTTTGGCCACTTAATCGCGATCTCGGCGACTTGAAATGCCTGTTCGCGCCCTTATTTCAGCCTCCAGCACGACGGTTGGAGGCCCGTTATCCGGCTCGTCGAACTGACCCTGGACCGCCTTCTTTAACATGGAGACAACCAATGAACTTAGCTCGTTTTGAACCCTGGAGTTTCGTCGATTTGCTGCACCGCGACCTCGACCGGCTTGCCGATTACCGTGGCGTCAACCGCAACGATCCCGCGACCGTGGCCGACTGGATTCCCGCCGTGGACATTCTCGAGGAAAAGGATCGCTTTGTGCTGCGTGCCGACGTGCCCGGCGTGGAGCCTGGCGACATCGACGTCTCGATGGACCACGGTGTCCTCAACGTCTCTGGTGAGCGTCGCGCGGCACCGCGTCCGGATGAGGCCGGTGTCCAGCGCATTGAACGCGCCACGGGACGTTTCTTCCGCCACTTCACCTTGCCCGAGACGGCCGATGCAGAGGGCATCACGGCCAAGTGCAGCAACGGCATTCTGGAAGTATCGATTCCGAAGATGCCCGAGGTCCAGGCGCGACGTATCACCGTCGAGGCTTCCTGAGCGGAATATCCGCATGATGCCCGGGGACGCGACGCGCAGCCGCGTCCGGGCATCTCATAGAAAGCGGCTGATCGCGACGACGCCCGAGATGCCGATGGCCGGAACTTCTGCCGTCGCTACGGTGTCGACGGCAGAGGGCTTATAATGCTCGCCGTCAGGGCGTTCACCGGCGATTCAGCAGGCCCTGATTAACCTGAATATTAACGGAGTATCCATTGAGGCAACTTTTGATGAGGAAAACAACACCACGCTGGTTCGGGCTGATATTTGCCGCAATGGCGCTGGCGACTGCGCATGCCGCGCTGGCGGAGACTGTCGGAGGTCGACCCGTCGTCAGCCTCGCTCCGCTGGTCGAGGCCGCCTCCCCGGCCGTCGTGAATATTCGCGTCAGTCAGACCGTGAATCGCAGCAATCCGTTTGGCGACGACGCGTTTCGCCGTTTTTTTGGCATCCCGGACGTGCCGGGCGGAACACGGGAAGTAGCGAGCGCCGGATCGGGTGTCATCGTGGACGCCGAACGTGGTTACATCCTGACGAACCACCACGTCGTAGCCGACGCCGACGAGATTCAGATCTTCCTGATTGACGGGAAGGCGCTCGACGCGGAGATCGTCGGCTCTGATCCCGCTACGGATATCGCCGTCATCAAGGTCGAGGCCAATGGCCTCACCGACATGCCGATCGGCAATTCGGAGGATGCGCGCGTCGGCGATTTCGTCATTGCCATCGGCAACCCGTTTGGACTCGGACACACGGTAACATCGGGGATTATCAGCGCGCTGGGTCGCACGGGCATCAGCCGCGATGGCTACGAAGATTTCATCCAGACGGATGCGTCAATCAATCCCGGGAATTCCGGCGGCGCGCTCGTCAATATGAACGGCGAACTGATCGGCATCAATTCGGCAATCATCAGCCGCTCGGGCGGTAATGTCGGCATCGGTTTTGCCGTGCCGACGGAGATTGCCAGATCGATCATGTCGCAGATTCTCGACTTCGGTGAGATCCGCCGCGGCTTGCTGGGTGTCGGTATACAGACGATTGACGCCGAAATGGCCAAAGCGTTGGAGACCAACGTCGAGCGTGGCGCCCTGATCACAAACATCGTGCCGCAGTCAGCTGCGGAAGAGGCCGGTCTCGAGGTTGGCGACATCATTGTCGAAGTCAATCAAAAGAAGGTTGACGATGCGTCGGAGCTGCGCAATACCATCGGCCTGTTGCGGTCGGGTGACGAGATCACCATCAAATATGTTCGCGACAAGAAGACGCGCTCGACGAAGGCCCGTCTCGGCCAGGTACAGCCCCAGCAGCTCACGGGTGCCGATATTCACCCCGGTCTTAGCGGCGCTGTTTTCGCCGCCGCATCGACAAGCAGCGAAAGCGGCATCGAAGTTGCGGAAGTTGCCCCGGGCAGTCCCGCAGCGCAGCGCGGCCTGCGCCCCGGTGATGTGATTACGGCGGTCAATCGCACGCTGGTTCGCAATTTGCAGGACCTGGCGTCTATTGCCGAGAACAACCGCATTCTCTTCCTGCTGGTGCAGCGCGGCGATCGATCACTGATGCTGCAAATACGCTAGGCGTCGCACTCTGCATGCCTTCCGAGGGCCCGTGACTCCGTCGCGGGCCCTTTTTCATTGATCGGCGCGCGGCATGACGCGCTCGTGTTGCGAAACCCCCTTCGTATCAGTAAGGTTTGAGCACTACTTGAAGCACTACTCGAAGAGGCCAGTGACCTGCCGATGAACCGTCGTTTTGCCATCAATCGTCTCACCCTGACAGTGCTGCTGCTACTTGCAGGGACACTTTCATTGCACGCGGTGTGGGCATCCGGGCCGACGGACATGCAGGAGAAGCGGCAGCTCTTCAACGCCGTGTTCGACGCCGTTGAACGCGGTGACTGGAGCGCGGTCGAGGATCTCCCGGCCGCCGACAGCCGGCTGCTGCAGGAATACGTTCTTTGGCCCGACCTGCAGGCAACCTATTGGCGCGCCACGCTCGCGACGGCGTCTGCCACAGACATCGACGCGTTCCTCAACCAGTACGGCACGCTCCGGCCGGCCCGCGAACTGCGCTACCGCTACGCGCTCCACCTGGCCCGCCACGGAGACCTGGTCGGATTCCAACGCATCTACGAGCAGTTCTACCAGGGTCAGAATATGGCCCAACTGGATTGCCTTTCCCTGCAGGCAGAACTCGAAGCCGGCCGTCTGGCGCGCGTGGATCGCAGGGCAACCGACCTGTGGCTCGTGGGCAGGAGCCAGGTTGGGGAATGCGACCCTGTATTTGAGTACCTGGTCGAAAACAAGGTGCTCGGCCCCGTCGAATATCGCAAGCGTTACAAACTGGCCGTGGAGAGCCGTGAGTTCCAGCTCGCGCGCTGGCTGGCGAAAAGTATCGATCAACAGCATGTCGAAGAGGCGGCCCTCTGGCTGAAGGCCCAGGCCCACCCGGAGGATTTTCTGAACAGTTACGGGCAGCGTGCAGATAACGAGATCGCTCGCCAACAGCTCGTCTACGCCACCGAGCGCTTGACTTATCGAGACCCTGAATTGGCGCTCGCGGCATGGCGGCGAATTTCGAAGCGGCTCGGTTTCTCGGCAGAGCAACGACTCCGCACGGCACGCCACATTGCTTTGTGGACTGCGCGTGACAATTTGCCGGGCGCTTACGAGCTGCTGCTGGATCTTCCGGATGCGGCTGCGGACTCCGAAGTTTTGCGCTGGCGGGCACGCCTGAGTCTGCGCAGTGCCGAATGGAACAATCTGCTGCTGGATATCGCGGCAATGTCATCCGAAATGCGCGAGTCCGAGGAATGGCGTTACTGGCGCGCTCTGGCGCTGCAGCGTTCCGGCCAGGTTCTGGCGGCCAGCGCTGCGCTGCGGGAACTGAGCCAGGAGCGCAGCTACTACGGTTTTCTCGCGGCCGACGAACTGGACGAGCCCTATGCGCTCGAAGATACGCAGCTGCTGGCCGACGAGGATGTCATAGCCGCGCTTGAAGATCGCCCGGATGTCGTCAGGGCGCGCGAGCTTTTTCTGGTCGGACAGGATAGCCGCGGTCGTTCCGAGTGGGATGCGGTGATCCGCTCATTGTCGGCCGACGAGAAGCTGCAGGCGGCCATTCTGGCTAATCGGTGGGGCTGGCATTCGCGGGCGATTTCGACCGTCGCCAGTCTGGGCGAGTATGACGACCTGTCGATCCGTTACCCGCTGCCCTATCAGCAGCATTTCGAACAGTCTTCGTCGGACGCCAGCATCTCGCCGACCTGGGCCTATGGCATTGCGCGTAGCGAAAGCCTCTTCATGCCGGACGTCCGCTCCAGGGCGGGAGCGATCGGGCTCATGCAGATCATGCCCGCAACGGGTCGGGAGGTTGCCAGGGGAATTCGGCTCCCATATTCCGGAATCAACACGCTGACCAATCCGGAGAGCAATATTCGCCTCGGCACGAGTTATCTTGGTCAAATGGCGCAGCGATATAGCGGAAACCCGGTGCTTGCGACGGCAGCCTACAATGCCGGCCCTCACCGCGTCGACAGGTGGCTGCCTGAATCAGGAACCATCGACGCGCGCGTTTGGATCGAAAACATTCCGTTCAATGAGACGCGCAAATACGTCAAGCGAGTGCTCTCCGCACAGGCCATTTTTCACTGGCGCATGACCGGCAAACTGCGCCGGCTGTCCGATGAGCTGTTGCTTGTCAAAGCCACGCGGGCACCCCAGCGCCTGGCGTCCCGCTAGCGCTTCCAGGCGTGCGTCACGCTCCGCCGCGTCCAGCTGCGCCAGCTCTTTCGCCCTGTCGTAAAAGCACTGAATGTCCTGCTCGCACCGGGCGAGCAGCGAACGAAACGACGGCAGCCAGCCTTCGTACAGCGTCATGGACACAATACGCGCGTTGTTCAGCTCGACGTTTAACCAACTGGCAGACTTTCGGCCGGCGCGCGTCAGCGTCGAGCGCATGTCTTCGGCCAGGCGCTCGAGCCGCAGCGCTTTGAGTCGCCTCATTTCGTCGTCTTCAACCGCTGCCGCGAATGTCACCCGAAGATCGTCGCGCGCACGAGCCACCAGTGTCATGAGATCCTGGCGCAATTGCCGTCGCTGCCTGTAAATCTCGATATCTTCCGGCCGTCCCATCGACGCGAGCCAGCGCTCCAGACCGAACTCCTCAACCGCTGTCGCGAACGATTCATTGAAACCCGAGTCGCCCCTGATGTAGAGCACCTGGTGCGCAAGTTCATGAAACAACACGCCTACCAGCTGAATGTCGTCCCAGTTCATCATCGAACTCAGGACCGGGTCGTTGAAATTTCCCAACGTCGAATAAGCCGACACTCCCCCAACGGCAACGTCGTAGCCATCCCGGGCGAGTCGCTCCGACTCGCGAATCGCCGCGTCCCTGGAGAAATAGCCCCGGTAGCTGACGCATCCGGCAACAGGAAAACACCATCGTTTTGCTTCCAGCGAAAACTCTGGCGTGGCAAACACGTTCCAGACAACAAACTCGCGTTCGATGTCGGCATAGCTTCGATAGCTCTCATTGTCGGGCAAAGCCAGTTCTTCGATCGAGAATTGACGGGCGGCCTGGACGAGGCGCAGGCGGTCTTTGAGCTCTGTTGAGGTATCGCTGTCGCCGATTACCTCTGCAATGGGCTCTCGCTTGCGCATGAGCTCCCAATGTCCTGCGGCTGCCTGCATGTAATAGCAGCCCGAACCAGCGACACTCAGCGCTATTAGAAGCAGCAGTCTTGTCAATCGCAGGATGCTGTCGGGGTGTCGCATACCGTTACTCTGCTGTTCGCCACACCCGAACGTCAATACGGATAGTCGGGTAATATTGCGCTATGCAGGTATACCTTGTCGGTGGCGCTGTTCGGGATGAACAGCTTGGCATTCCGCACAACGAGCGGGACTGGTGCGTTGTGGGCGCCACGCCCGACGAACTCCTCGCGCAGGGATACAGGCAGGTCGGCAAAGACTTTCCGGTTTTTCTACATCCGGATTCCGGCGAGGAATATGCGCTCGCCCGCACGGAGCGCAAGACTGGACCGGGCTACCACGGCTTTGCATTCGACTGCTCGCCGGACGTATCGATTGAAGACGACCTGTTACGCCGTGACCTGACGATTAACGCAATCGCCAAAGACGCCGGCGGCAAGCTGATAGATCCGTTTGGCGGTGTAAAGGACATTCAGGAGCGCGTGCTGCGGCACGTGTCCGATGCCTTTGCCGAAGACCCGGTTCGGATACTTCGCGTCGCAAAATTCGCGGCCAGGTTCAGGCACCTGGATTTCACGATTGCACCCGAGACGATGCAGCTGATGCGGCAGATGGTCCTGGACGGAGAAGTTGACGCACTCGTGCCGGATCGAGTCTGGCAGGAGACAGCGGCGGCACTGGCAGGCCGGAGCGTTCGAACCTATGTTGAAGTGCTGCGCGACTGCGGTGCATTGAAAATCCTGCTACCCGAAGTCGATGCGCTGTTCGGCGTGCCGCAGCCGAAAAAGTGGCATCCTGAAATCGACACCGGTGTCCATGTGCTCCTGGTGCTCGACCAGGCAGAAGCACTCAGTGACGATCTCGAAGTTCGTTTCGCCGCGCTGACGCACGACCTCGGCAAAGGCAACACACCCGGCTATCGATTGCCGAGCCACCCGGGACACGAGCGTCGCGGCTGTAAACTTATACGCCAAATCGCGAGCCGGTTACCCGTGCCGAATGCCTGTCGCGACCTCGCGCTGCTTGCCGCCGAATTTCACACGCACTGTCATCGGGCGCTCGAGCTGCGTGCCGGAACGCTTCTCAAGGTTTTGGAAGGTACCGACGCGTTCAGGCGCCCGGAGCGATTCGAACAGTTTCTGATAACTTGCGAAGCCGATGCGCGTGGCCGCGGTGGCCTCGAAAATCGATCTTATCCGCAGGCCGACTACCTGCGAGGCGCGCTGGCAGCCGCGGCCGCAGTCGATGCGGGCGCCATCGCCGGCGCCAGCAGAGCATCGAAAATTTCAACGGCCATTCATCGAGCGCGCGTAATGGCGCTGCGGGAATACCGGCGCTCAGCTCCCGCCGTAGAAATACAGAAAAACTGAGAAGAACGTCACGGTCCCGTAAATCTCGGAATCATCGAGGCCGAGCGAGAATTCAACGTCCGCGTTTTCGCCGAGCGGATTCAGGAGTCGAACCGTCGCGGACCGCGTCGTACCGCCGTCGACTTCCCCCTCCCAGGTGCCCAAATCGAACTGCCAGCTTCTCTTTCCGGCCTTCACGTCGAGCGTCGCGTATGCCCGGTAGTCGACGAGGCTATTGATAAGGCTCAGCCGAGAAAACGACAGCAGTTCCAGAAGACCGCGACTGCTGTCGAGCCTGAGATTGACATCGTAGTCGTAGTCCATACCCGACAGGCCAAGACTCACGGAGTCCGTAAGTTCGAATCGCGTCGTAAGGCCAACGCCCTCGGCGTCGAATCCACCCCTGCGCGCCGGAAACAGATCAACGGTCGACAAATCGAAACTGAAGTCGCGGGCCTCGTAGTCGCCGGCGATCGAAAACCTGTTCAGGCGCCAGTAGACGGACGCGCGCCAGTCCATCGACTCGAGGCTGTCCTCGTCGCCCCAGTAGGCCAGACCGGCGCGAATTCCCATCGGTTCGAACCAATGATCGATGCCGAGATCGGCGTACCAGGTTTCGAGGTCCTCCCGAAACGGCAGGTCCAGCGTATTCCTGGCCAGCGCGCCCGAAATCCAGGTCTTCTCCGTAATACCGATCTCGCCGATTAATGAGGCTCCCAGCCCGTCCGCGGAATCTCCCTCGAATCCCCCGCCGAGAATGTACCCGCCGCCCGCCTGAGCATTGCCCGCGACCAGCAGCAGTGGCAGCAGTACTCGACATGCCAGCGTCTCAAACCAGGACATATAAAATCACCGCAGCGAGCGCGAGACGGTAGATCGCAAACGGCGCGAGACCGATGCGACTGACGAAGCGCATGAAAAACTCGATGCTCAGGTATGCAACAATAGCGGAAACTGCCGCCCCGAGCGCGAGCTGCCCCCACGGCACCGCCTCATCGCCCGCGATCAGCTCAAATCCTTTGAAAAGCATGGCCAGCAGAATCACGGGCGCCGAGAGCAGGAAAGAGAAGCGCGCGGCGTCCTGGCGCTTGAAGCCCAGCACGCGGGCGGCCGTTATCGTTACTCCGGATCGGGAAGTTCCGGGGACGAGTGACAGCGCCTGGGCACAGCCAATGATGACCGCATCCTTTATGCCAATCCCGGCAATCACACGTTCACTTTTTCCGAAGCGGTCGGCAAGTGCCATCAGGATACCGTAGCCGGATAGCGTGTACATGACTACTAACGGATCGCGCAGGTTCGCCTCGATCCATGACGCGAACAGCAGGCCCGCAATGGCGGCCGGTACTGTGCCGATCCCGATTGCAAGCGCCATGTTGGCCTGGGGCAAGCGCATGTTGCCTCCCAGGACCTGCGCGGCGCCGCGCAGCAGTCCGCGAATGTCTCCGCGGAAGAAAGCGCAGACAGCCACCAGCGAGCCGGCGTGCACAGCGACATCGAAAGCGAGCCCCTGGTCCGTCCAGTTGACGAGATAGGGCACCAGCACGAGATGCCCGGAACTCGAAATCGGCAGGAATTCGGTCAAGCCCTGCACGATTGCCAGAATGACAATCTGCAAACCCGTCACGGCCTGCCTCGGCCGACCATTGATTCATTCATAAAGTATGTGTCCTGTCGGCCATCCTGAATGCAGAGGGTATCCTGACATCGCCACGTCGCAGTGCCAGGCATTTGAAATGCTCGCCCATGGCTCCGGGCAGGGTAAGTGTTTTAACCTGCCCCGACAATTCAAGCTGTGACGCGAGTGGCAACGATCCAAATTCCTGCATCTCGGCTTCGAGGCCGCCGCCAATCAAGAACTGTGCCTGCGGCGAGTAGCCCGCCACGTCGAGGCCACTCGTCAGCCCCGCTTCGGCAACGGCGCTGAAGTCGACCCAGGCCGTCAGGTCCTGGATACCCGTCAGCAGCAGCGGATTGTTGTGCGCATGGTGGCGAAAATGGCATCGCAGCCATCCGCCCGATCTTTCGGCCGCGTAATACTCCCTGCGCGTTACGCCATAGTCGAAAAGAAATGCGACGCCACACTGCAGCGTATCGGCCAGTGCCGAAACCCATGCCGGTAATCCGAGAGAAATGTCCGAAACAAAACCGGCCGGCAGTTTCCCACCCAGCTGCTCTTCGATCGCAAGCACGGATTCCAACAGCTTCTCTGGCGCAGGCGCCTCGACAAAGGCGAACGCACCACCGTCGTCGATGACCCGAAGCTGCATGACGCCGCCGGCGCATCGCTTGAACCGTTCAACGGGAAGCGCGTCGAGTACCTCGTTGGCGATAACGACGCCCGCGTGATTTACCGGCGGCCTGTCGAGCCAGGCGACACGAGACACCAGTTCAGGCAATTCTCCGCGCAGGTAAAGCGCCTGGCGCTCCTGCAGCTCGGCGGAAACCTCGAGGATTTCGTATCGCTCGGGCAATGCATCGAACCTGGCCAGTGTTTCGAGTACGTCGCGAGCCAGCCTGCCGCTGCCGGCGCCGTACTCGAGGATCGATCCCCTCTCGACGTCGGCCAGCACTTCGGCGCATTGTCTCGCGAGTACGCGCCCGAACACGGGCGATATTTCCGGCGCCGTCACGAAATCGCCCTTGGCGCCGAATTTCGTGGCACCCGCCGCGTAATAGCCGAGGCCCGGTGCGTACAGCGCATGTTGCATGAACTCGGCGAAGCTCAGGCTGCCGCCGGCGTCGGCCATGCGCGCGCGGATGTACTCGGCGACGCGCGTGCTGTGTTCTGCACTGGTTGCGTCGGGTTGAGGGAGTGTCGGGCGTTGGTCGTGTTGCATGTGAGATCTAAAGTCTTTAAGAATGTCTTCCTGCTGTTTTGTCGGGATGCTCGGTGTCAGATCAGAACCTGAATGAAAAAGTCGTGCTCGTAACGGGCGCCGCCCGACGGATAGGCGCGGCTATTGTGACACGGCTTCATGAGAACGGCGCGCGCGTGGCAATTCATTACCGACGTTCGGAAAATGAGGCCAACAGCCTCGCTACTCACCTCAACGACAACCGAGCCGACTCGGCCGCCACATTTCAGGCCGACCTGCTCGACATGAAACACATCCCGCGACTGATTGCAGACGTCGTTGGCTGGGCCGGGCGCCTGGACAGTCTCGTCAACAATGCGTCGAGTTTTTACCCGACCCCGGTGGGCAGCATAACCGAGGCGCAGTGGGACGATTTGGTGGGCAGCAACCTCAAGGCACCACTTTTCCTCGCGCAGGCGGCGGTACCGCATTTGCGGGAGCATGCCGGTACAATCGTCAATATTGTTGATATTCACGCCCAGCGGCCGCTGCGCAATCATGCCGTGTACGGTCCGGCCAAAGCGGGCCTCGCGATGCTGACGCGCTCGCTGGCAAAAGACCTGGCGCCCGATATCCGCGTGAACGGCGTATCGCCCGGCGCAATCCTCTGGCCCGAGGACGGCCTGAGCGACGCCGCACAGCAGACAATCCTGCGGCAGGTGCCGCTGCAGCGACCCGGAGACCCCGATGATATCGCCGGCTGCGTGCTCTACCTGTTGCGCGATGCGCTCTATGTAACGGGGCAGATCATCGTTGTCGACGGCGGGCGATCGATCGGCTGGTAGTCCCCTCACCACCCAACACGTCGAAGCAGGCGGCGATCGCGGCATGATCTTGCTTGCTCGCGCTGACGCGATGTCGCTTCGCAATACATCCCGCGCTCACCGCCGTCATCGAGCACGCCAGATCAGCGGCGGTGAGTGCCGGGGTGTCTCACAAAGCGAGTTTGCGGAGCAGCTGTCCGAGCGACTGAGATTCCCCGGCAATCGACGCCGCTGCCGGCATTGTGGGTGGCTGTTGGGCAGGTCTCGAAATTAGTACGCGTCGGCAAATTCGCGGTGTGCCGGCCCTTGTCGATCGCGCTGTTCGATACCAAGTTCTCCGCCAGGCTTGAACTGCCCTCCCGCTGCCGCGGCCGGGCAGGCACCCGTATTCAGATACGTCATCGCCGCGATCATGTTCGGATCCGAATCGTCGCCGACTCCGAAATTCAAATCGTCTGCGGCCGGACAGTCGACCGGCAGGCCATCGAAGTAATCGCCCTCGCCGGCCGCATTGACCGTTTTGAACGACGTTGGGCGAAGGATCTTGTCGCAAAACGTCAGGCCAATCTGCCCGACCGGTTTTCCGAAAGTGCTGTCGCCGACGATCGTGACGTCAAAATACGCTTCCAGGCTGTTGGTCACCAGTTCACTCGCCGACGCCGTGCCGCGGGTCGCGATCACGACCAGGCGACCGAGGTCAATCGAGTTTCCCTGGCGCTGGAAGAATTCCGTGCTATCGTTCGCGGCGGCTCGATCCGCATTGAACCGGGTTTCCGAGAATACGCGGCCATCATTGGCAAACGCGCCGAGGTAATCGCCCAGCAAATTGGCCGTGCTGACCAGCCCCCCGCCGTTGTAGCGCAGGTCGATAATGATATCGTCTACACCGGCCGCTATGAACTCGGCGAATACATCGTTGATGACCGGGCCTGCCGTACTTATGAACTGCGCCAGCTCCATGTAACCAATCATCACACCGTTGCCGGCGTCGATGACGCGACGCTGTGGTACCGGACTGATTGTCACGACACCCTTGGTGATCGACGAAGAAAACACGCTGCCGTCAGTGCGACGCATCTCGAATTGAAGTGTCGTGTTATTCGAGAAAACAGCGCCGATACCTTCATTCGCCTGTATTTCGGCAATGCTTCGGCCATCGAGACTGACAAACTGCTGGCCTCGCGCCAGTCCGCCATTAGCCGCGGGGCTGTCCGAAAATACCCGGCTCAGGCGTACGTCATCGGCGGCAGCATCCACAGTTTTGTAGCTGAACCCGAAACCCTCGAATCTGCCTTCGCCAAAAAACTCTGCATCGGCCTGCGCGGAACCCACGGAACTGAATCGATCGACGGGGTTACCGTTGGCATCCTGCGGGCCAAAGGTCGTTGTCACCACGCGAACCAGCTCTTCCGGTGTCGTGTAGTCCGCGATGTCGATATCGGCCGGCAGCAGGTCATTCCACAGGTACCAGGCATACAAACCGTCGAGCACGAACTGTTTTTGGCCGTCATTTTCACAGGCAGCCGTGCCCACCTGCGGCCCGGCGGAACCACCACCGTCGCTGCCGCAACCAGCCAGGGACAGTATGAGCAGCACACCGGGCAGTTTGCGCATGACTCCTCCGTTACAAAATAACGCCGACGAACTCCAGCGGTTGACTCTCCGCATCGAATTCCTGCCAGTGCGTCAGCATCGTTTTTCCCGTTACGGGGTGCACGAGGTCCGGAGCCAGCTCCGCCAGCGGCCCTAGCACGAAGCTGTATTCGAGTATGTCGCTGCGCGGTACCCGCACCGGGCGTTCATCCATAATGAGATCATCGTAGAGCAGCAGGTCG
>Ga0224512_10000068_pt1 | contig 109366 bp, 107 predicted proteins | sample SF_May12_sed_USG_4_FD_169103 | JGI IMG/M metagenome (GOLD analysis project Ga0224512, IMG submission 169103) | Sediment microbial communities from San Francisco Bay, California, United States - SF_May12_sed_USGS_13 | ecosystem: Environmental > Aquatic > Marine > Sediment | place: USA... | reverse complement strand
TCGTTGTCAACGCCGATCTCCCCCAGCTCGTTCACGATCACGGCGACGCGGTTCATCTCGGGTCGCTTGAGCAACCGGTTGATGAGCGTCGTCTTGCCGCTCCCGAGGAAACCCGTGATGATCGAAACCGGGATGAGCCCGGCGAGGACATCACGCGTCGTCGTGGTCGTGTCCTGCGTCAGCATCTCAACTATCCGTGACCCGTCACTGGTCAGTGGTGTTAGAGGTTCATCTCCAGGCAATACAGTCCGCCGGTGAAACGATCCACCGCGTACACAATGCCGCGATCATCCCAGAACACATCGTTGATCTGCGCAGAGCCCTTCGGCGTCAGAGCCGGCGTGGCCGGAACGAAATAAGCGACTTCGCGCGGCTGCAACGGATTCGCGACGTCGTAGGCGCGCACGCCACCGTTGAAGAACGTGCCCAGAACGATGTGCTCGGAGCGCATGGAGCACGTCCCTGGATAATTCTCGTGCAGGTTGTGCGCGCCGAAACGCCCGCCGCGTTTCGTGAACACTTCTGGCGGCGGCAACGGCAACGTGGCGACCGGTACCAGGTTCGTCTCGTCGCTGCCATTCACGACCCAGGCGAGCTTGGGCCAGTCCTCGCCGTTGTCCTTCGTGCATTCATCCGTAATGATGATAGTACCGTCCTTGTTGAACAGCGGCATCACGGTATGAGTAAAGCCATTGAAGGGCGGCGAGTGGCGCCAGCGCGTCACCAGCTTGGGCTTCGACTTGTCGCTGATATCCAGAATAACCGTGCCGCCATCGATGTAGCCGATGTAGACGCGATCGGGGCGCTGCGGATACACGTTGGTGTTGTGCGGACGGTAGCCGCCGTCGAAACGCGGATGGCGCGGCAGCGGCCCCTCGGGATCCCCCTTGCGGGTTCCTGGCAGCCACCAGCGGCCGACCTCTTTCGGCTTCGCGGGGTCGCGAACGTCGATGATCTGGTAGAACTGGTCGTCCTTTGGATCGCTCGGCTCGAAGTCGGCCGACCCCGAAGTCAGGTGAACGTACTCCCCGTCCGCGAACCACACGCAGTGCGCGCCGCGCGAGTGGGGGCCCGAACGGTCGAAATGCGAAATGAGCTTCGGCGCCTCCGGCTTGCTGATGTCGAAGAGATCCAAGCCCGCGGGCTTGAGCCCCCATTCCTTGGTCTGATAGGCAACCGCCATGATGTCGCCCACGACGTCGAGCGAGTTCGAGCGCACCTTGGCATGGGGCAGGTCGGTCTGAATTACCATCTTCGGGTTTTTGGGATCGGTCACATCCACCCCAGTGAAATTCTTGGGTGCCGACTCGTGCGCGAGCCACAGGATGCGCCGCCCGTCCTTGGTCGCCTGCATGTTGATGCCTTCGCCGACCGCGCCGAAGCCCGCAAGCTCGTTGTGGGCGATGAGTTTCATATTGAGCGCCAGCGGCTGGCTCGCCTGCCCCGGTCGCAAACTTCCTTGAACTGCCATCTATCTCCCCTTCCGTGTAATGAGGAGTTTGTCGGCTTTCACTCCGACCAACTCCTCAGGCAAAACCACCTGTCCCAAAACTGCAGGACCGGACCAAACAACAACCTTCATTTCGCACGCCCCTGATTGCCGGGGCAAGAGGGCTTCCTTCTTCCAACATCATCGTCAATCAATTCCTCAGGCGGTTTTGCCCTTAGCTGCCTCTCGCTGCCGGCGCCGCGACGCACTGCTGGCCGATCCCCGCAATCTGGCGCGCTTCCTCAAGATCGCGTGTATCGCCGCGGTGTCCTGCTTAGCCCATCCCTGCCCGAGCGCCGCAGTGTAGAACGCGAGACTGCGATCGAACAGCGGCGTCGGGCATCTCAAACGCCGCGCAAACGCGTGAATGATATTAATATCCTTCTGATAGACGTCCGCCTTCATCGTGGCCGGTAGGTAGCGTCCGTTCACCATCATCGGCCCGCGCACCTCGAACATTCTCGATGTCCCGGCGCCGTCGCGGATCACCCGGTAGACCAAACCGAGATCGAGGCCTGCCTTCTCGCCCATCACCATCGCTTCGGCGGTCGAGAGATTGTGGATCGTCACCAGGAGATTGGCGATGAATTTGAGTTTGGAGCCGATGCCGAATTCACCGCAGTAATACGTGGAGCGCGCAAATCCGTCGAACACCTTCCGGCAGCGGTTGAACGCCCGGCGCTCGCCGCTTGCGTAGACCGCGATGTCCTTGGCGGCCGCCTGCGCCCCAGTGCCGCTGATCGGGCAGTCGAGCATCTCGATCCCGGCGCGGGCGAAGCGCTTGCGGCAACGCTCCTTCAGCTCGATCGGCATCGTGCTCGCCTCGATCACGACCGTGCCGCGGGCCGCTCCAGCCACGATGCCCTCCTTGCCGAAAAACGCCTCTGCCATGGCAGCTGGCGACGGCAGCGAGGTAATGATGATCCGCGTCGATTTCGCCACATCGGCGCACGAACGCGCCGCCCGCCCGCCCCGTCCCGCGAGCTCCCGCCGCCGCGCCGCCGCGACGTCATAGCCCGTTACGGGGTGGCCGGCCGCCAGCAAATGGCGGGCAAAAGCGCCGCCCATGATCCCTAGACCGACGACGCCGACGGGCGTGCCCGATTTGCGTTGGCGTCTGCGCCGTGATTGAACTTTCCCAGCCACGTTGGCGTTCCGCATCAGTTCGGCTTCATGTTCACCCGCGCCTGCTCCGCCTCCGCCGGTGTCATATTGTCGATCCGCTCCTCGAGGAACGGCGTCGAGCACACCACGGCATAGCGCGCGAACGGCGATTCCACCTGTAGCCGATAGGATTCCCCACGCGGCACGTAAATGATATCCCCGCTCCCGACCAACTTCCATTTGCCCCCAGCCTGTGCCTGCAGCCGCCCGTTCAGAACGTAGACGAACATCTCGTGCTGACTCGTGGTCTCGGGCTCATCGTAGCCGCCCGGCACCTCGCAGAAGCCGAACGCCAGCCGCTCGCCCTCGATCCAGTCAATGTGCCGCGCCGAGCGCCGCGGCGCCTCGAGCGAGTCGATGACGGGGTAGAAGCACACATTGAGGTCTTCGATGATGGCTTGGGACTTGCCTTGGGCCTTCTGGTGCTTGTCGCGGTCCCCAACTTGGTACTTGCGATTGACCTCGTCAACGGTCATCGCTTTCTCGGGCACGGCCTCGTCTTCGGCGAGCCCGACGACTGTCCAGGTTTTGTCCTTGATATAGAGATACTGGCAGCTGCCGTCCTCGGTCGCCTTCATCGAATGCCGCGCGTAAGCTGGCGCATGGACGAACGTGCCGGGGCTCACGATACGGCGATCTTTGCCGACGATCGCGTTGATGTTGCCGCGTAGCGGGAAAATCAGGAGCTCGTTCGGATGGTAATGCAGCTCAGAGCCGGTGCCCGCGTTCTTGTGCAGCAGGCAGAAATACATGTACTTGCCGTCTATCATCGGCGCCTTGCCGGTCGACAGGTGCGGCGTCAGGTAATTCGATTCGATATCCTCGAAACGGTAGAACGGCATTGCGGGGGATGCTCCTGGTCGTGCAACAACGGCGCGATTTCAGGGTGCTAATGCTAGCACGCAAGTCGCACGGTCTCAATTTTATTGCGCGCGCGACGCTGCCGTCGATCGGCTGCCACGCCAAGCAGCCGACAAGCTCAACACCACGCCCCTAATGACGCTATGTCAGGCCGGGGCCGCCGGCCAGTCAAGCGCTCTCCCCGAGCAAACGCAGCGCCGTCCGGTAAGCAATGGCCTCGCGCTCCTTTCATGATCGTCGTATCAAGGGGATTCCCGATGAGACTGAGCAGGTAATAACAATCGAGCCTGCTTGCAGCGCTCCCCATCGTATTCGGATGCGTGAAGATCGATGTGCTTCATTTCTTTCCTTCGGGGATGATTAGTGAAAATGGTGAATGGAAAGAACCACAAGTAGTAGTACACCGCGAGGTTCGTCCACTCACTATTCACGACTCACGTTTTCTCGGCCGCGCGCAGCGTACGCCGCGGCGATGCCACGCGGCCGCTCGGAGCCGCGGGCAGGCTGAACACCCCCTGGTCGGACAGCACATTCATCTCTGTGGTTACGATCTGGGAGACTTCGTTGGTCGCTGCCGACAAGCGCCGCTCCACCGGGTGCGCGAGCATCAGCGTGCGCTGCACATTGACATCGGCGATCGGGAACGCCGCCACCTTGCCGGCGGCGATCTTGGCATAGAAAGTCGATATCGGCATCACGGCGGGACCAACCCCCCGCAACAACAGCTGGCCGATCGCCTCCACGGCGTTGACCTCGAACGCGACGTTGAGCCGCGCCCCATAGCGCCCGATCTGGTCGTCCACGATGGCGCGGATCGCCTCGGTGACGACGACTGGGGTCTTCGACAACTCGGCCAGCGTATAGAACCGCCGCGTGTCCTTTGGCTCAGGCGCAGCGAGCACCACGATCGGCTCCGAAATCAGCGGCGTTAGCCGCAATGCCCGCGTGGCGGAGGGGTTGGTGAGCAGAGCAACGTCGACCCGGCCGGTCAGCAGCCCGTCGAACAGCAGCGTGCTGAAGTGCTCCACGATTTTCAGGGCTACCTGGGGGCACTGGCGGCGCACCCGCTCGACCACGCCCGGCACCAGCAGGGGACCGAGCGTCGGGGAGACGCCCAGGATCACCTGTCCCTTCGGGCTGCCGGCATTGGCGCGAAGCTCCTCCTTTGCCCGCTCGAGCTCGCGCAAGGCGCGGCGGCAATGGTCCAGGAACTGCCGCCCGGGCGCCGTCAGGCGCACCCCGCGCGGCAGGCGCACCAGGAGCGGCATCCCGAGCTCGTTTTCCAGGCTCTGGACGTGGCGGCTCAGCGCCGGCTGGGCAACGCCGAGATTGCCTGCGGCGCGAGTAATGCTGCCGCAGTCCGCAATCTGGATGAAATAACGAATGCTGCGAAGATCCATCGGGCCACGGGGCCGCGATCGCCCCATTCCAGAAACAGCCAGACCACCATCCAACAGGGATAACAAAGTGGCATGAATCGGGCACGCCGTCAATGCTCCAGACTGCCGTTACCCAGCGCGCTGCCCGACATAAACCCCGGGGCACCCGGCCCCAAGCATCCGCCCAATCCATCTATGCCATGCCTAACGGGCATGGCATAGATGCCCTTTTGATATTTGTGAATTAGGCCTCTGATTCGTTACCATCTGCAAGCGCCCAGGACGCTGCGCGCGCGACTCCACCTGGCGCCAGTCCAGAACGACTCCAAGAGGGTATCCGTGAAGCAAATCAACGTCGGCATCATCGGCACCGGCTGGTGCGGGGGCATTCGGGCCGAGACCTGTGCTACCCACCCCATCGTCAACAATCTCCACATCGCCGAGGTCAAGCCTGAGCGCCTGGCCGAAGTGGCCAAGTCCACCGGGGCGAAGACGGCCACGGCGGATTACCGCGACCTCTTCAAGATCGACGAGATCGACGCCTATATCATTTCTGCGACGCCGGAGTCGCATCACTATCCGATGGCGCGCGAATGCCTGCTGGCCGGCAAGCACGTCTTCCTCGAGAAGCCCATCGCCATCGAACTGCACGAGGCCGACGAGTTGATCGCGCTCGCGCGCAAGAACAAGCTCAAGTTCACGATCGGCTACTCCCAGCGCTTCAACCCGAAGTTCGCCTATGTGAAGAAATCGATCACGGACGGCACGATCGGCAGGCCCGTGAGCGCGCTCGTGAGCCGCCACATCACGCGCAGCCTCGGCAAGAAGATCACGGGTCGGTCCAAGCTCTCCCCCGCAGCGATGGAGGCTACGCACGACCTCGACTTCGTGCTGTGGTGCCTTGAGCCGGCCAAGCCCGTGCGCGTCTATTCGACGACCAACTATGGCGCGATGAAAGAGGCCACCGGGGCCGATATTCCGGATACCCAGATCATCACGGTCACCATGGACACCGGCGTCTCGTTCGTGGTCAACGCCGGCTGGAGCTTGCCGCCGGGCTATCCGAACTTCGCGACGACCTGGATCGAGATGGTGGGCACGGAAGGCGCCGTGATGGTCGACGACAGTCATCGCGACGTCGTTCTCAACACGATGCAGGACGGCATGCGGCTGCCGATGTCCACTATGCCCGGGGAGTTCGTGGACCACGCGTACGCTGGCCCCATGAAGGCCGAGACCGTGCACTTCATCGAGGCCGTCGCCTGCGACCGTCCGGTGCTGGTGACGGCCGAGCAGGCGCGCCAGGTGATGGAGGTCTATATCGCGGCGGACCTCTCGGCCGAGCGCAATGAGCCGGTCAACCTGCCGCTGCCCGAGTCGCGCGTGTCTGCGGCCGCCGGCGCAGCTTGATAATTGAACCGCTGAGACGCGGAGAGAACCGGGAATAGTGCTCCAACGTTGGTTCTCGATAGGGTTCCGTGTTCTCGGTGATCTCCGCCGTTGATAGGTTCTAACTTTATGACAATGAAAAAACCCAAACGTATTGGTCTCGCCATCGTCGGCGCGGGGCGCGTTGGACTTATCCGCGGCGAGCTCGCAGCGCGTCACCCCGAGGTTGGCTGGATCGGAATCGCGGAGATAAATCCCGAGCGCGCGAAGCTCGTCGCCGAGAAGGTCGGGGCGGACTTTGTCACTGCCGATTTCCGCGAACTCATCAAGCGCCCCGAGGTCACGGCGGTCGTGGTCTCCACCGACGAGCACCTGCACGTCGATCCCATCCTGGCCGCAACGGAGCGCAAGCTGCCGATGATGATCGAGAAGCCGCTCGCGACCGACCTTGCCGAATCGGCGAGCGTGCTGGCGGCAATCGAGAAAGCCGGCGTCGATGCTGTCATCGGCTACACGCAGCGCTTTCGCCGCCGCTGGCTGGTCGCCAAGGAGAAGGTGCGCACCGGGCAATTAGGTGACGTGACCATGGTGACCTCGCGTGCCTTCATGAATCGGCTGGTCGCGATCGACAACTACAAGCGCAGCGACAATCCGGCGGAAATTTCGCCCATGGTGATCTCGGGCACGCACGCACTCGACATCGTCATGTGGATGATGGAGGCGAAGACACCGGTCGAGGTCTACGCCCGCTCGGTGGACAAGGCGCTCGGCCCGGAATGGCACGGGATCGACGGCACCGGCTTCGTGATCACGTTTAGCGACGGGTCCATGTATCACGGCGCCATCTCCTGGGCATTGCCGGTCGTCTGGCCGGGAGCGGTTTACAGCCTCGAGGTCGGTATCGTTGGCGTCGACGGCGTGCTGACCATCGACGATACGCACCGCGACATCGTGCTCGCCGTGGACAGCCCCCAAGGCGAGGGCTACGCGCCGGATACTTCGCGCCGCGTGGATTTCCTGACGAGCTATCCCGTGGGCGACATGGCGCTGGGCGAGCTGCGCGGGCCAATGCGCGAAGAGACGAATTCATGGCTGACGCGCCTGTCGCTCGGTCTGAAGACCCAGCACGCCACGGCGGCCGAGGGACATAACCGCCTCATGCTGACCAAGGCCATCGATTTATCCGCGCGTCTCAAGAAACCGGTCAAACTGCCAATCGCCCCGGGGGACGAAAAACAGGCTTGATCCCGGTCTTTGCCAAGCCGCCGAAGCACGCGCGAGCGGTCCCGCAAACGCGTGAGCCGACGCCCGTTATCGATCGGGACGAGAAAACCATAACCAATTGATGGTATGAAGAAAGTCTCTCAACCCCGGCACGATGTCATCATCGACAAGGACGTCGAGATCCCGATGCGAGGCGGCGTGCGCCTGAGGGCCGACGTCTATCGTCCGCGGCGCGGCGGCAAGGTGCCCGCCATCATCAACATTGGCGCCTACCAGAAGGACAAGTTGTGGGTGCCCCCCGCCGATCTCGAGGAAAAGCCCAATCCCTACATGAACTGGGAGACGGTGAATCCGCTCTGGTGGGTCCCGCGCGGCTACGCCGCTGTGCGTGTTGACACCCGCGGATCGGGCAAGTCGCCAGGCCAGACCGACCCATTTTCGCTGCAGGAAGCAATCGATTTCTATGATTCGATCGAATGGTCGGCGCGGCAGTCCTGGTGCAACGGCCGCGTGGGCAGCAACGGCATCTCCTACTTCGCCATGACGCAGTGGCTAGTGGCCAATCTCAGGCCGCCCTCGCTCAAGGCGATGATCCCGTGGGAAGGCGCCGCGGACATGTACCGCGACTTTTCCTATCACGGCGGCATCTTCTGCTTCGGCTTCATTACGAACTGGTACAACAACCACATGGCGCATCATCTGCTCGGCCGTCGCGAGCAGGCGAGCCCGGATGCCTTCTCGAAGCATTGGCTGTGGGATTACATGCGTAACAGCCTCGAGTCGGACCACTACCACGGCCGCCAGGCGCGCTGGGACGACATCACCGTGCCCTTCTACAGCGCGGGTAACTGGAGCGGGATGGCGTTGCACCTGCGCGGCAACACCGAGGCCTACCTGCGCGCACGCACGCCGCACAAGAAATTGCGGATCCAGGCCGGCACGCACTACCACCCGTTTTATGCTGAGGAAGCCCGCCACGACCAGCTGCGGTTCTTTGACTACTGGCTGAAGGGCGTGGACACCGAGATCATGGACGAGCCGCCGGTGAAACTTCTCATCCGCACCGGCGGCAATAAGAACTACAGGTGGCGCAATGAGCAGGAATGGCCACTCGCTCGGACCCGCTGGACGGAATTTTACCTGCAGCCGGCACGGCGGATGCGCCGTGGCAATTCAGTCGAAGGGGTGCTCGCAACCACCGCGCCCAAGGCACGCGGCTCCCTTACCTATTCGGCGAGCGCAGTAACGAAGGCCGGCGTGGCCTCGGCCTCGTGGACATCCACCGCCCTTGCCGGCAGCTTACCGCGGCTCGGCGTGTCCTTTGAGACCGAGCCGATGCGCGAGGATCTGGAAGTGACCGGTCCGGTCGTTCTGACGCTCTGGGTCTCCAGCACAACCGACGACATGGATGTCTTCGCGACCATCCGCAACATCGACCCCGACGGCAACGACGTCTGGGAGGTCGGCCAGCAGCAGCAGCCGGTGCCGGTCGCCAAGGGCTGGCTGCGCGCCTCCCACCGCAAGCTCGACCCCGAGCTCTCGCTACCCTTTCGGCCCTACCACGCGCACAACGAACGCCAGTGGTTGAAGCAAAACCAGCCGGTACGGCTCGATGTCGAAATCTGGCCCACCTGCATGGTGTTCCGGAAGGGACACCGACTCCGTTTGGACATTCAGCCGCGCGATGGCGTGGGCAGCGCGCCTTACACGCACTACAGCGCGGACTACAATACCGGTGAGAACACGATCCACACCGGCGGCAGTATGGCTTCTCACCTGCTCCTGCCGATCATTCCACAAAGATGAACGATATTCGGGCCCCAAGGGGGCTAAGAGCATGAAGCGGCGCCAGTGCCTGTTGTCCGGCCTGCGAACAGGCATGCGCCGTATTCCCATGATGCGCAAGCCGAGCTACGATAGAGCCTGCGGCGCGTGGCAGGGCCGGTTCGAGTCAAAGCGCACGCCACGGTCAGCCCGCGATCAGCTAATCGGGTTCGCCCAGGGGACCATCAAGCACCGAACGGCACGCACGCGCCTGCTGAGCAGCGGCGTCAGCAACGTCACAAGCAAGCCGCCGGGCACGACAGCGCCTGCTACACGATCACGATGGCGTAATGGCGCGGCAGCGGTTTTCGTATCACTGAATCGAGTACCAACAGCGACTGGAGAGTGAGATGTCAGCAAACTTTGGAATAGCAGGACTGGACTGGCAGCAGCGGATCAACTGGGACCGTCTTCGCAAGTACCGCACCGAGCGGGCGCGCGAGCGGATGAAGGCGCACGGACTGGGCGCGATGCTGCTGATGTACGACGAGAACTGCCGTTACGTGACGGGCACGCTCACTCCCGGCTGGAACCGCCTGAAGCCGGGTCTGCGCTATGCCCTGCTCTGCGGCGATGACGCCCCGGTGCTGTTCGAGCAGGGTGACATCGGCTTCCAGGTCCACAAACACTCGCCGTGGATTCCGAAGGACCACGTGCGCTGGTCGTATGCCTGGATCAAGGGCGCGGCGGGTCCCGCGTCGCTGCAGCAGGTGCGGAAGTTCACCAACGCGATCAAGGAGGAAATGAAGAAGGCCAACGTTGCGGGAATGAAGCTCGGCGTGGACTTCATCGACATCAATATGATCCAGATCTTCAAGGACGAGAAGATCGACTGGACCGACGGCATGACGGCGATGATGGAAGCGCGCGCCGTCAAGAACGAGGACGAGCAGGAGTGCTTGCGCATCGTGGGCGCGATCGGCGACGCGGCGCACTGGGAGTTTATGAAGTTCCTCAGGCCTGGCCGCACCGAGAACCAGCTGACCGCGCACATCATGGAGTATCTCTACTCGGTGCCGGGCATGGAGGACGTGGAGGACGTGATCGTCTCCTCCGGCCCGAACACGTGGCCCAACTGGCGCAATTTCTCGGATCGCATCGTACAGCCGGGCGACATCGTCTTCATGGATCTCGCGGCCCTCACGTGGAATGGTTACAAGTCCTGCTACTACCGCACCTACTCCTGCGGCAAAGAGCCCACCCAGGAGCAGAAAGACGTCTACGCGACCGCTCTGAAATGGCTCTACGACTCGATCAAGGCGGTCAAGGTCGGAACAACGACCAAGGAAATCGCCTCGAAGTGGCCCTCGGCCAAGGAAGCGTGGGGTTACCAAGAGGAAGACCAGGCGGCCGCCAACCTTTGGGGCCACGGCCTCGGGTTGGCGCAGTACGACCAGCCCGTCATCTCGCGCATCTGGTCGCTCGATCATCCGATCGAGATCAAGGAAGGGATGGTGTTCGCGCTGGAGACCCAGCACGGGAAGATGTACGAGTGGGGCGTGCGCATCGAGGAGATGCTGATCGTGCACAAGGACCGCACCGAGCTCATTTCTCACTTCCCGGTTGAGCAGATCACAGTCGTCGACCCGATGCCGGGCTATTCGACCGTATTTGCCCGATGATCCGCCCTGACAGTTCGAGCGATTGATAGAGGCGAGAACGCGGACGGCGGTGCTCGGGGTACACCATGCCGTTCGCGAGCGAGGGTGAGGTCGTTGTATATGACCGGCTTCAGCACGTTTCCGCGTTACACCGGTTAACAGTAATCAGGAACCAATGAACAGCAATTTCATTATCCCGCTGGCAGCGCGTGAAGCAACGGACGCACAGCGGGTCGGACCGAAAGCCGCCAACCTGGCCGCGCTCGCGCAGGCCGGCCTGCCCACCCCAGGCGGCTTCTGTCTGGTCGCCGATGCCTACCGCTGGCAGATCCGGCACTCTGGGCTCGAGGCCGCAGCACGCGGGACGTTCGGGACCGAAGACGACTCGCAAGCGCGGCGCTATGCGCTCCAGATGAAGCTCGGCCTGATGGAACAACCGGTGGCGCCCGAGGTGCTGGAGCCGCTGCTCGCTGCGTGGCGATCGCTGCGTGAGCAGAGCGGCGCGCCGTGCGTCGTGCGCTCATCGGCACTCGTCGAGGACCGCTTCGGATCCAGCTTCGCCGGCCAGTTCGAAAGCTTCCTGGGTCTTGAGGACGAGACCGAGTTCCTCACGGCCGTGCGCGCCTGCTGGACTGCACTCTGGTCCACTCGCGCGCTGCGCTACATGGCGACCCACGACCTCGATCCTGCGGACACCGCGATGGCGCTACTGATGCAGCCGCTGGTGCAGGCTCGTTGCGCCGGCGGCGCGCTGAGTCAGACAGGGGAAGGCGAACTCCTGATCAATGCCACGTGGGGCCTCGGTTCGGCGATCGCGCAAGGCGAGGTCACGCCGGACCGATATGTTCTGTCCCGCGATGGTGCGCTGAAGGAAGCGCAAGTGGGCCTGAAGCAGCGGCACGACCCAAGCTGCGCTCACTCCGCCAGGGCGCGTATCGGTAGCAGCCAAATCGCTCCCACGCCCTGTCTCGACCCGAAGCAGATCGCAGAATTGGGCGGCCTCGTGCGCGAGACAGAGAAGCTCATGAACATGCCCGTGGAAATCGAGTGGGCGCTCGACGAAGCTGGGTTCAAGCTCCTGCAGTCGCGCCCGCTTCATCTTCAGGATGCACCGGTTCCCGATGAGAGCTGGCGCCGCTATCCCCGTCTCAACGGCCAGCCTGCGGGCGTGGGCTGGGGCACCGGCCGCGCATGCGTGGTGAATTGCGAATGTGAGCTCACGCGGGTTGCGCCAGGTGATGTGCTGGTGACGCGGATGGCCGGTCCCGCGCTGGGCCAGATTCTGCCACGGGTTTCAGGCGTAGTCGCCGAGCTTGGCGGAAGCACCTCGCATCTGGCTTCCCTTGCGCGCGAGCGCGGCATTCCAATGGTCTTGGGCGTCCCTGACGCTACGCACCGCATCCCGGAAGGATCGAATGTCGCAGTGGACGGCGTTGCCGGCGTGGTGCGCTGGATGAAATCCGACCGCGCAGCCGTCGGATTTCATGAGAAACATGAAGCAGTAACGTCGAATCACGATTCACGCATCACGGTTTCAAGGAACTGAAATGAGCCAAAGACTGCGCGGGATTGCGGATGAAGAGGCAACCGGCGCCGTAAAAACCCTCTTCGAGGGATCCAACATGCTGTTGGGCAGAACCGCGAACTTGGTGCGGATTCTCGCCCATAGCCCTGAGCTCGCGCGCTGGTACCTCGGATTCGTTGCCGCCGTGCGCCAACCCAATGCGGGCGCGGTCTCCGACGTGCGGCTGCGCAACCTCGCCGTACTCAAGACCTCGACCATCAATGGCTGCAAGTACTGAACGGAGCACAATTGGGTGCTTGGTCAAGCACTGGGATTGAAGGACAACGAGTTCGCGGCGCTGCAGGGTGAATACCGCACGAGCGCGCTTTTCAACGAACGGGAGAAAGCGGTCCTCGCCTGGTCGGAAGCGATGACGCTCAACACCGCCAAGCACGACAAGGCGGCGTGGGATGAGATGCGGCGGCTTTTCAGTGATGCGGAGATCGTCGAGGTCTCCCTCGCCTGCGCCATGTTCAATATGATCAACCGGTTGAACGACTCCTTCTGGACCGAGCTCGAGCCCGAGGAATACAACCGCCGACAGCACGGCGCAATCGGCGTCACGACGGCGGCGCTTGGCGAGTACGCTTGCCGCATCTGCTCCGAGGAAAAAATGGCGTGAGTCGTGATTGGTGAGTGGTGAGTGGTGAGTGGAAAAATTTCCCTTATGCGACGGCGCTCGCTGACCGGATGTCGTCCAATCGCGACCCCACCAATCACCACTCACGGATTTGATCAGTGTTTATCTGCGTTTATCTGCGGCTAGTATCAGATTTTTTGACATTTCGATTCACGACTCACGATTCACGATTGACGGATTTGCAATGCGTCCACGGATATTCATCACCCAGCCGGTAGCGGAAAGCGCGATCGAGCGCCTGCGCTCCGTAGCCGATGTTGAGCTGAACCCGGACACGATCCATATCGTCACCAAGAGCGAGCTCCTCGCTGCGGTGCGCGATTGCGATATTCTGTTCTGTCTACTCCATGACCGGGTGGATCGCGATGTCATCGCGGCAGGTTTGCGCCTGCGCGCTATCGCCTCGATGAAGATCACGCCGTCCGACATCGATGTTGCGGAGGCGACGGCGCGGCGCATTCCGGTCACGGTGATCTCACCCATCGTTACCGAGGCGACTGCCGACATCCATTTCGCGTTGCTGCTGGCCGTTGCCCGGCGCGTAATTGAGGGCGACCGACTGGTCCGCGCGGGAGTCTTTCCCGGCGCGCAGTCAGGGCATCTGCTGGGCTCCTGGGTGTACGGCAAGACCATCGGCCTGATTGGGGGCGGCGGACGCATCGGCCGCGCTGTCGCCAAGCGCGCTCAGGGTTTCTCGATGCGAACGCTTTACTGGACCCCGCGCCGCAAGCCCGAAAGCGAGGAGCGGGAAGCCGGTCTCATCTATGTGCCCTACGACCAGCTGCTTTCCGAATCCGATTTCGTCTCGGTGCACGCGCCCCTCAGCGCTGAGACGCGCCATCTCGTCAGCGAGCGGGAGTTGCGCCTCATGAAGCCGACCGCCTTTCTCATCAACACCGCGCGCGGCCCGATCGTGGACGAGCAGGCCCTCATCCGGGCGCTGGCGGAGCGGCGAATTGCCGGTGCCGGGCTTGATGTATTCGAGAATGAACCCCAGGTCGAAGCCGAGCTGCTCGCGATGCAAAACGTCGTGCTTACACCCCACCTCGGGAGCGCGGTGAAGGAGCTCAGAGAGGAAATGGCCAACGTTGTGGTGGATAACATCCTGGCGGTGTTGGAAGGCCGGCGCCCCCCTAACTGCTGGAATCTTGAGATATATCAGTAAACCGTGCGCCGTGAGCCGATAGAATCGCCCTTGCCGGGCAACGTCGGATCACAGATCACAATTCACGGTTCACGCATTTGAGAGGACAAAGCAATGGCTGCCAAAGCAAAAGTGGTGCTGACAGATTACGTGTGGGAATCGCTGGACGTCGAGAAAAAAACCCTCGAAGGGTTGGCAGATCTGGTCCCGCTGCAAACCAAGAAGCCCGATGAGTTCATCGCGCAGGCAGCAGACTGCGACGCGCTGCTCAACACCTATGCCGGCCCCATTACGGCCGACGACATGGCAAAGATGCCGAAATGCAGGATCATCGCGCGCTATGGCATCGGAGTGGACACCATCGATCTCGATGCGGCCACCAAGGCGGGAATCATTGTGACCAACAACCCGAGCTATTGCATCGAGGAAGTCGCGGAGCACACCATGGCGCTCCTGCTCGCCTGCGCGCGGAAGGTCGCATTCTATGACCGCTTGGTGCGCGGCGGCACTTGGGCCGTTCCGCCCGGCAAGCCGATGTTCCGTCTCGCGGGAAGCACGCTGGGTCTGGTGGGATTCGGCAACATTGCGCGGGAAGTCGCAGTGCGCGCCTCCGCTTTCCGCATGCGCGTCCTCTATTCAGATCCCTTCATCACGGAGGGGCAGTTCAAGGAGCCCGGCAAGAAGATGGAGTTCGACGCGATGCTGGCCGAGTGCGATTTCATCTCAGTCCACCCGCCGCTTACACCTCAGACGCGGAAGATGATCAACGACGACGCGTTCGCGAAGATGAAGCCGACCGCATTGCTCATCAACTGCTCGCGCGGCCCTGTGGTGGACACGGATGCCCTGATGCGGGCCCTCGACGCGAAGAAGATCGCCGGCTGCGGGCTCGACACGACCGATCCCGAGCCGCTGCCGGATCCCCATCCGCTTCGCGGACGCGAGAACGTCATCATCAATCCCCATTGCGCGTGGTATAGCGAAGCTGCCATGAAGGGCCTGCAAGCCGGGGCACCGAGCGAGGTGCGCCGCGTCCTCACGGGTGAATGGCCGGTCAACGTCGTCAACAAGGCGGTCAAAGGAAAAAATCGCGCCGGGTTATAGCCGAGCGCTCCATTGGAAAATTCAGTCTCACGCGAACGAGCGTGCACGGCGCGATTTTTTAATGCGAGTTTCCTCCTCCACGGTTTTCGAATCACGATTCACGGATCACGGGTCACAGGTCACGGGTCACGCCCTTAGATTGAAAGCATCGAGAGGTCGTTTCTGATGATTAATGCTGCAATTATTGGATTGGGCTGGTGGGGTAAGAACATCGTCGGCGCGGTGCAGGGCAAGAGCGAAAAGCTGCGCTTCGTTCACGGCGTAAGCAAAGAGATCGATGCCGCGCTACCGATCGCGGAGACGAACGGCTTCACGTTGAGCGACGATCTCGACAAGGCGCTCGCCGATCCGAATGTGCAGGCCGTCGTGCTCGCAACCCCGCATTCGCTGCACGCGGACCAGATCGTGCGCGTCGCCGGCGCTGGCAAGCCGGTCTTCTGCGAAAAACCGCTCACGCTGAAGCGCGCCGATGCCGAGCGCGCCATCGTTGCCTGCCGCAAGGCGAATGTTTCGATCGGGGTCGGCCAGAACAAGCGCTTCTGGCCTTCCATGGCCGAGTTGCGGCGCGTGGTGAAAAGCGGCGTACTCGGCACGGTCATGCACATCGAGGGTCACTACAGCAACGAGAATTCGGGGCTGCATTTCTCAGCGTGGCGCGAGCTGCCCACCGAGTCGCCCGGTGGCGGCATGACTGGGACCGGAATCCATCTGCTCGACGCCTTTACCAGCATCGCCGGCCCTACGGCCGAGGTGACTGCGCGGGTCGCGACCTTCCGCAAGGGACCGGATCCCCGCGACACGGTTTCCGTATTGTTCCGCTTCGCGAACAACCTGAGCGGGTTCCTCGGCGCCGTGCGCGCCTCGCCCCACTACTGGCGCGTGCAGGTCTTCGGCGATGAAGGATCGGTCGAGGCGCTCGGCGAGACCGAGACGATCGTGCGGTTGACAGGCGGCAAGGTCGAGCGCCGCGAATTCGACAAGATCGATTCCCTGCGCGCCGAGTTCGACGCCTTCGCCGACGCCGTTGAAGGCCGTGCGCCCTACCCCATCACGCCCGAAGAAATGGTGAACACGGTGGCGGCATTCGAAGGCGTCATCACTTCGATGGAGACCGGCGCATCCGTCAAGGTCGGATGAGCCGCTGAGCTGCCCGGCCCGTGGTCAGCTGACCGGCGCCCAGGAGCCGTCGTCACGACGGCATGCCCGGCCGGTGGCGTCCTACTGCTTGCCGCCCATGATCGTGCGCATGCGGAACCTGCGGCATAGTGCTCCCCGGTGTTTACGAACTTGGTCTTAGCACCGCCTCGGCGGTCGTCATGACGGTCGCGATCGCTATCCGAAAGCAGGAATCACAATCCGCGTTCGAGCGCCTCTCGCTGTACAATGAGCTCCTTCGGTAGGCGCGCCCTGAGCGTTTCGAAAAGCTCGGCATGCTCTTTCAACTCCGCGCGCCACTGCCCGTCGTCAAGCTTCATCAGCTTCTCGAAGCGTGCGCGGTCGAAATTTTCAAGCCCCTTCCAGTCGAGGTCCTCGTAGTGCGGCACTCGGCCGACGGGTGTCTCCACGGCGCCGCCTTTGCCCTCGCAACGCCCCACAATCCATTGCAGGACGCGCATATTCTCGCCGAAACCGGGCCAGAGGAACTTACCCTGCTCGTCGCGCCGGAACCAGTTGACGCCGAAGATACGCGGCGGGTTCTTCAGGCCGCGTCCGAGCTTGAGCCAGTGCTGGAAGTAATCGCCGAAGTGATAGCCGCAGAAGGGCAGCATCGCGAAGGGATCGCGCCGCACCACGCCGACTTTACCGATGATCGCCGCGGTGGTCTCGGAGGCCATGGTCGCAGCCGTGTACACACCGTGTTCCCAGTCGAGCGCTTCGGTGACCAGCGGCACGGTCGTGGCGCGCCGTCCGCCGAAGAGGAACGCGCTGATGGGCACGCCATCGGGGTTCTCCCAGTTCGGATCAAGACAAGGGATCTGGCTCGAATGCACCGTAAAGCGCGCGTTGGGATGTGCGGCATTGCGTCCGCAACCGGGCGTCCACGATTTGCCCTGCCAGTCGATGAGTTCTTTGGGCGGCTCCCTGGTCATGCCCTCCCACCACACGTCCCCGTCCGGCGTCATTGCGACATTGGTGAAGATCGTGTTGCGCGTCACTGCCGCCATGCAGTTCGGATTGGTTTCCATCGAGGTGCCCGGCGCAACGCCAAAGGCGCCGGCTTCCGGGTTGATTGCGTAGAGCCGCCCGTCCTCGTGCGGCTTGACCCACGCGATATCTTCGCCCACGGTGGTGACTTTCCAGCCCTTTAGGGCCTCGGGCGGGATGAGCATCGCGAGATTGGTCTTGCCGCAGGCGCTGGGGAACGCCGCCGCGATGTAATGCTTTTTCTTCTCGGGCGTCTCGATGCCCAGGATCAGCATGTGCTCGGCGAGCCAGCCCTGCTCTCGCGCCATAATCGAGGCGATGCGCAGCGCGAGACACTTCTTGCCGAGCAGAGCATTGCCGCCGTAGCCGCTGCCGAACGACCAGATTTCCTTGGTCTCGGGGTAGTGCACGATGTATTTGTGTTCCTTATTGCTCGGCCACACCGAGTCCTTTTCTCCAGGCGCGAGCGGAGCGCCGATCGAGTGCACGCACGGCACGAAGTAGCCGTCGCCGCCCATCACGTCGAGCACCTTGCGGCCCATCCGCGTCATGAGGCGCATGTTGACCACGACGTACGGGGAATCGGTCAACTCAACACCGATGTGGGCGATGTGCGAGCCGAGCGGGCCCATGCTGAAGGGAATCACGTACATCGTGCGCCCGCGCATGCAGCCGTCGACGAGTTTGCCGAGTGTCGCCCGCATCTCGTCCGGCGCCATCCAGTTGTTGTTCGGACCCACGTCCTCCTTCACCTGGCTGCACACGAACGTGCGATCTTCCATCCGCGCGACGTCATCGGGGTCGGAGCGCGCCAGGAAGCAGCCCGGGCGCTTCTCCTGGTTCAGCTTGATCAGCATGCCCGAGGCCACCATTTCGTCGCAAAGCCGGTCGTACTCCTCCTGGGAGCCGTCGCACCAGTAAATGCTGTCCGGCTTGGTCAGAGCGGCCAATTCCGCCACCCAGGCCTTGAGCTTGGCGTGCTGGACGTAGGCGGGGGCTGCGAGCGCTTCTTTAAGGGGAGTCTTGGAGGCGGGCTGAGTCATACCGTTCCTCTACGCTGCGCGGATAATGATTTCTTCAAAAAAACAAAGGCAAGGCGACTCGCGTCTGCTCGTCTTGCCGGGGGAATTTTACCCCAAAAACGCCCCGAAGCGGCGTGGGTCGTCAGGCTGGCTGGGGCGGGCGCCGACGCGCGGCGAGCCAGAGGATGGCAGCGCCGGCCAGTGCGAGAACCGGCACGGCGTAATAGTTCATCGCCTGCCAGCCCTGGAAGCTGAACAACGCGCCCGACGCAAGCGAGCTCGCAACCAGGGTAATCAAGATCGCCGCATCGTTGACGCCTTGCACCTTCGCTCGTTCGGCCGGCGTATACGTCTCCGTGAGCAGCGCAGTGGCCCCGACGAATATGAAATTCCACCCCACGCCCAGCAGCAGCATGGCAAGCCAGAAGTTCATGACTTCGGCCCCACTGATCGCGATAGCGACGCAAACGAGATTAAGCGCCACCCCTGCGAGCATCACCTGCGGAAGACCGAACCACCGAATCAGGGAACCGGTGACGAAGGATGGCGCAAACATGCCCACGATGTGCCACTGAATGACGAAGGCGGCGTCGCTGAACAGGTGCTGTCGGGCGATCATGGCAAGCGGCGCGGACGCCATGAGGAGGTTCATGACGCCATAGCAGATCATCGCGCACAGTAGCGCGATGATGAACGTGGGCTGCCGTGCGATGACGGCGAGGGGCCGTCCTGATTCCTTGCGCTCCGATTCCGAGAGCGGGGGAATGTGCAGCCACCGCAACAGCAGTACCGCGAGCAGCGCGTACACCATGAGCGAGAAATACGGGCCCACGTAGGTGTGTCCGGCGACAAGGTCAATCGTCAGCTTGCTCGTCTCGGGTCCGATAAAGCCGCCGACGATCCCGCCCGCGAGCACTAGCGAGATCGCCTTGCTCTTGAAATCGAGCGGCGCGGTGTCAGCCGCGGCGAAGCGGTAGTACTGCCCCGCGGCGAAGTAGACACCGAGCACCAGGACGCCGGCACAGAGCATCCAGAAATTCTTCGTGTACACGGCGGCCGCGCACACGAGCGAACCGACGACGGCGCACAGCGCACCGAGGGTGAAACCCGCCCGCCGCCCGACCTGCTTCATGAGCAGCGAAATGGGAATCGTGCTCAACGCCGATCCAATGAAGTACATGGTGACCGGCAGCGTAGCCATCGCCTTGTTGGGGGCAAGCGCGTAGCCCGCCAGCGCGTTGACCGTAATCAGAATCGAGTTGTTGATCAGCAGGAGGCCCTGGCATCCCGACAGGACCGTGACATTGCGTTTCGATGATTCCATCAACAGGGCGGTGAAGATGACGAGCAAGTACGCCGCAATCGTCGGACTGGCGGTGCGGTGCGGGTGCGCAAGCTTCCCACACGCCTTGTGCCCGGTCAATAATCAGGCACCGTTCCGGCTGAATTCCATTTTCTGATACCGTTACACTGAGGTGCGCAAGTAGGCTATCGCGAGACGAAAGGGCTGTTATGACTGAAACACCGGAAAAAATCGAGATCCATCGTGGCCTGAAAGGCGTGTACTTCGACCGCTCCCGCGTGTGCTACATCGACGGGCGCGCGGGCGAGCTGCGCTACCGCGGCTACTCCATTCACGACCTTGCCGAACGCTCGAATTTCGAGGAGACCATGTACCTTCTCCTCATGGGCGAGTTACCCACACGCTCGCAGCTCGAGGCGTTCACTGCGGAGCTAAAGTCAGCGCGCAAGCTCCCCGAGCCGCTCTACGAGCTCATCCGCATGGTCAAGAATGCCCATCCCATGGACGTGCTTCGCACCGGCGTCTCTGCCCTCTCAGCCTTCGATCCGGAAACGGCCGACAAGTCGCCCGAGGCGACCCTGCGCAAGGGGATCCGGCTCACAGCCCAGGTACCGATGATCGTTGCGGCGCACGAGCACATTCGCAACGACCGCAAGCCTGTGCCGCCCAACCCCCGCCTCGGCCACGCTGCCAATTTTCTCTACATGCTGAAAGGCAGGGAGCCCAGCCCAGACGCCGCGCAGCTCATGGAAATCGACATGGTTCTGCACGCGGAGCACGGCTCGAACGCGTCATCGTTCGCCGCGCGCGTCGTCGCCGGCACCGATGCCGACCTGCATGGGGCGATCACGGCGGCCGTAGCGGCGCTTGCCGGGCCAGCGCACGGCGGCGCAGCGGAGAACGTAATGCGTATGGCACAGGAAATCGGCGATGCCTCCAAGGCAACCGAGTACGTCAAGACAAAGCGCGCGAACAAGGAGCCGGTCATGGGTTTCGGCCATCGCGTCTACCGCGCCGAAGATCCCCGGGCACGCCACATGCGCGCTGGCGTCGAGAAATTATCCCGGGAGATGGGGCAGCCGCAGTGGTACCAGATCCTCGAAACGGTCGTGGAGGCGATGAAACCCTACGCGCGCCATGGCGTGAACGTGAACGTCGACTTTTACGCTGGGGTCGTCTACTTCCTCAACGGCATAGCGGAAGATCTTTTCGTTCCGATCTTTGCAGTAGGTCGGGTGCCGGGCTGGACGGTGCAGGTGCTCGAGCAAATCGAGAACAACATCCTGCTGCGTCCCCTCACCCTCTACAACGGCCCCGAGCCGCGAGATTACGTGCCAATCGAGAACCGTTGAATAACGAATTCAACCGCAGATAAACACGGATCCAGAATTACTAATTCAAAACGCCGATGAAACAAATGTAGTTTGATTCGTGCGGGTTTTCTGTCTGCGTGTATCTGCGTTTATCTGCGGTCAAAAACCGTTTCGTGTCTGCGCGAGCACAATCGCCGCAGTAGCGACGATGTCGTCGACGCTCGCGCCGCGCGAAAGATCGCTGATCGGCCGCGCGAATCCCTGCAACACGGGTCCGATCGCCTGCGCGCCGGCCATGCATTGCGTGATCTTGTAGCCGATATTCCCCGCATCCAGATCGGGAAACACAAGTACGTTCGCCCTGCCCGCCACCGGGCTCTCGCCCTTTAGCTTCTTCGCCGCCACCGCCGGCATCAGGGCCGCATCGGCTTGCAGCTCGCCGTCGATGGCGAGGCCTGGCGCACGCTCGCGCGCGATGGCGAGAGCGCGGATCACCTTCTCGACACGCGCATGCTGCGCGCTGCCCTTGGTCGAGAACGACAGCAGCGCCACGCGCGGCTCCTCACGCAGCAACGCGCGGCAACTTTCCGCGGACGCCAGCGAAATGTCCGCGAGCATCCCGGGATCCGGATCCACATTGACTGCACAATCGGCATAGATAAAGTCCCTCGCACCCGCCCCATTCCGATCCGGAACGATCATCAGGAAGAAACTCGATGGGGTTTGGATGCCTTCGGCTAGGCCAACGGTCATTAAACCTGCCTCAATCACGCGTCCCGTCGTACTCGTCACGCCCGCGATCATCGCATGCGCGTCGCCGGCCTTGACCATCATCCCGGCGTGAAACATCGGCTTGCGCACCAGCCGCTCGGCAACCTTCGCGCTGGCCGTAGGACGGCTGGCGGCATAGAGATCAGCGTATGCTTTCAGCCTGCGGCTTTGGTCCGGGTCGAGCAGCTCGATGCCCTCGAGGGGCACACCCGCGCGCTTGGCCGCGGTCCTGATGTCCCCCAGCGAGCCGAGCAGAACCGGCATTGCGATGCCCTCGTCCTTCAGTTTCCGCGCCGCCGCGACGATGCGCTCGTCCTGTCCTTCCGGGAATACCAGCCGCCCGGGGCCTGCGCGTGCCTGCGCAACGCAAGCCTCGAGGACATTGCTCACTCGATCCGCTCCATTATCCCGCGCCACCCGTCACTGGTCACAGCTTCAGCGTTTCCCGAACTGCACCTTGCCGAACATGATCTCCCACGACTTGTCATCATGCGGCGCCTGGGCTGCCGCCTGCACGTCCTGCAGCACCTGCACGCCGCGCTGCACCGCCGGGCGCGCATTGATCTCGTCGAACCAGCGCTTGACGTTGGGGTAGTCAGCAACGGCCACGCCCCGGCGCTCGGACCCGCGCATCCAGGGAAAAATCGCGATGTCGGCAATCGTGTACTCGTCTCCTACAACGTAGCGCGCTTCGCCAAGCCGCCCGTCGAGGACGTTTGTGAGCCGGTTTGCCTCGTTGGTATAGCGCTCGACCGGATACGGGAGCTTTTCCTTCGCGTAACCGCGGAAGTGGGTCGCCTGCCCGAACATCGGACCGACGCCGCCCATCTGCCACATCAGCCATTGCACGCAGGTCCAGTACGCGCGCGGATCCTTGGGCGCAAGTTTGCCGGTCTTGGATGCGAGATAGAGCAGGATTGCCCCGCTCTCGAACAGGGACGTCGGCTTGCCATCGGGCCCTTCTGAATCCACGATCGCCGGGATTCGGTGATTCGGGTTGATCTTCAGGAACTCCGGTTTGAACTGGTCGCCCTGCCGAATGTTGACGGCATGGACCCGGTACGGAAGGCCGGTTTCCTCCAGCATGATGTGGACTTTGTGGCCGTTGGGCGTGGGCCAGGTGTAAGCGTCGATCATTGGGGTCTCCCAGGAAAAACGGGCATCCTACCAACATTGCCCTTCACGTTAAAGGCGTGAGTCGTGCCTAGAACACGTCTGAAAAATCAAAAAACAACATTAGCCGCAGATGAACGCCAGCCCTCAGGCTTTCCCTCACTCCCAAAGGGAGAGAGGAAGCAATTGTCCCCCTTCCTCCTTTGGGGGAAGGGTCGGGGATGGGGGATTGAACGCAGATAGAAAACTCAAGTGAATCATCATCGTCGGGTTTCATCGGCGTCCATCGGTCGCTTAATATTAGGTTCTTGACGTTTCGATTCAAGATTCACGAATCACCCTTCACGGATGTTATATGCCCCCGTTACCCCGACTTCTGCCGCCAGGCACGTTGCACGATGCGCGGATTCTGCTCTGGACGCGCGCGATGCGCGCCTTCGGTGACGGGTATATCAGTCTTCTACTCCCGTATTACCTGACCTTGCTGGGCTTCGACGCGCTCCAGGTTGGTGTCATTATTACAGCAACACTGTTTGGCGCTGGCGGGATGACGCTAACGATTGGGCTCATCGCCCATCGCTACCGCGCGCGCAGCCTGCTCATGGCCGGCTCGGCGCTGCTCGTCGCAGTGGCATTGTTGCTGACCCACGCAACCGATTTCTGGCCCCTGCTGATCATCGCTGTCTTCGGCGTGTTGAATCCAGCATCGGGAGACGTCACCGTATTCGCTCCCCTCGAGCACGCGATGCTCGCGCGCTCCGTCACGCCGCAGTCGCGGACCGCGCTCTTCGCCCGCTACAGCCTCGTCGGTTCGCTCGTCGGCGCACTCGGCGCGCAGGCCGCCGGAATTCCCGCGTTGCTCGGCGCATGGCTCGGGCTTGAGCCCAAGGCCGCGGTGCAAATGATGTTCCTCGCCTACGCCGCACTCGGGATAGGCAATCTGCTACTCTATCGCACGCTCTCGCCCAAGATCGAGGCCCCCGCCTCGGACCAGCGTGCCCCGCTGCATCAATCGAAGCGGATCGTCTACAAGCTGGCCGCCCTTTTCAGCATCGACGCGTTCGGCGGCGGGTTTGCCGTTCAGTCGTTGATCGCCTTATGGCTTTTCCAGCGCTTCGATCTGTCGATCGTCGCGGCCTCGACGATCTTTTTCTGGACCAACATCCTGGCAGCCGTCTCGTTCCTGGTGGCAGCCAAGATTGCCGGGCGCTTTGGACTGATAAACACCATGGTGTTCACGCATCTGCCGGCCAACCTATTCCTCATCCTGGTCCCGCTGATGCCAACGCTCCCCCTTGCCATCGTCTTCCTGTGCCTGCGCAGCGCCCTTTCGCAGATGGATGTCCCCGTGCGCTCGTCTTACGTTATGGCCGTGGTATCGCCCGAAGAGCGCGCCGCCGCGGCGAGCGTGACGGCCGTGCCACGCAGCTTTGCCGCGGCGATCAGTCCGACCATCGCAGGCTATCTGCTAACGCTCTCCCCTTTCGGCTGGCCGCTCGTCATATGCGGCGCATTGAAGATCGTCTACGACCTGTTGCTTCTCAGAATGTTCAGCGCGGTCAAACCGCCGGAGGAGCAGCGAGACGTGACGCGTGATGGTTGATGGTTGATGGGTGATGGATGATGCGTCGAACGGCCGCAAATCGTGTATCGTGGTTTGTTTCTCTCGGCGTGCTTTGCGGTTCAATTATCCCACATCACGTCGCAGTTTCTTTTTGCGGCGGCCTCCAGCAGCTCGATCAGCGGAAAAGCCCGATGCGCCAGGCTAACTGCCGGCTCCTCGGAGTCGTCGCTCTCGGCACCGTTGGGCGTGCTCTCCCCCGACGCCGCCTTGTCCGCCGCGATAGCCGCCTGCAAGCGAGCAAGCGCTTGAGGAACATCGTCAGCCAGAATAGCGCTTGGCACCGTTCCAGTGTGCCCCATCAGCTTGAGCAACCTGATAGCGACGTCGCCGAACATCGTTATGTTCGCGTAGGCGTTGGTTCGAAACGTGACTAACACACGAAGCACTCCCTGGCTGGTTATCTAAGAGCCCCTAACATGAATGAAACGCGCGTACGTTTCGAACGAAAATCGTCGTGTCGCTAACGTCATCTCTAAAGAAGTCGGCCCAGGCTCGTACGAATAACCGGGAACCAATCACCCAGCAAAGACTGCGGCCAAGGGAGATGCAGTAGTTTGTGAAATAGGAAAAAAGCCGCGAGCCAATAGGGTACCGCAATCATTACGATACTCGACCATGGACTTTTCCCCTCTAACCGCATGTAAGCAACCACGAAAAGCCCCATGGCCGGTAACATGCCGATCAAGCGGACAGCCAGAACGAGCCCCACCAGCCAAAGACCCTGGCCGAGAGCCCCAGACCAAGATGTTACTTCCTTTGAGGAGGCCGCACCGCCACTAAACCAGTTCCATACGACGTAAGCGGCAATCGCGATCAGGCCGACCACGGCAACGGCTTGGGGCATTAGGCGCGCTGCCTGTTCCCATTCTGCGCTGCTGACAAACACGTAGATAAACAAGGCCGCGGTTCCAGCCCACATTAAAAACTCGGTCGGATTCATCGCCTGAGTGGTCGCCTCTTCGGAGCCCAATGCCTCGGTGCCGGCTCGCTGACCACCCCGCCAATACGAAATCAACGGTCGAACCAGCATAAATACTATGATCGCAATCATGACCATTGGCACTGGCCTTAATGTCCATTCAAGTCCGTAGCGAAGATGCGAGATGAACAGATAATTTTCAACCAAACCACCAAGCACGAACGCCAGAATAAGCGGTGGCCTCGGCCATTCCCTACTCTTCATGATCCAGCCAAGCGCCCCAGAGAGCACCAGCACCACCAGGTCCCCGTAATCCCTGGCACCCTGGAACGCCCCGACGAGCATGATGCCGAATATCAACGGCACCAGAATTCCAGCGCGGACAGTGGCAATACGTGCGAATTGCCCCGCAAACAGAAAACAGGCGCCAGCACCCAAAATATTGGCAATCGCCACCGTCCAGATCAGGGTAAATGTGACGTCGAGTTGCTTATCCAACATGTTGGGGCCGGGCGCGATCCCATGAATAAGAAAGGCGCCCAGCAGCAAGGCCATGGAGGCTGAACCCGGGACGCCGAAGGCTAGTGTTGGCACCAACGCGCCGCCTTCCTTGGCATTGTTCGAACTCTCCGAAGCTATAACACCCCGCACATCTCCTTTACCAAAGGTCTTGGATGCGCCCTTCACCGATCGGGCGGCGTAGCCGTAGGCGATCCAGTCAATCACAGACGCGCCGACACCGGGAATCGCCCCTAATAATGTACCGATGGCAGAGCAGCGGAGAACCAACCACCAGTTCTTCAATACATCGCGTACACCCTGGAGTTGCTGCCACCGCTCATCCTTGACCTTATCGCCAGCGATCGAGCCGCGTGATACGCCAAGATCAATAATTTCAGGCACGGCAAATAGTCCCAGTGCCAAGGGTACCAGCGGCAGTCCATCCCACAGATAGGCCAAATCAATTGACCAGCGTAATTCGCCGGTCTGTGGTTCATCGCCAATAGTCGACAACAAAAGCCCGACGGCTGCCGCCACCATCCCTTTTGCCATGGCGCCGCGGGAGAGCGAGACAACAAGCGTCAAGCCAAGAAGACAAATGGCCAACAATTCCGGCGTGCCCACAGCCAAGATAAAAGGCCGGAGGATTGGAATTGAAATTGCCAAGACGAATGCACCGAACAGTCCACCACAAACCGACGCGGTGAAGGCCGCGCCGTAGGCGCGGCCGGTTTCGCCGCGACGGGCCATTGGATGGCCGTCAAGAATCGTCGCCGCAGAGCCGACCGTCCCAGGCACACCGAATAGCACCGCAGGAATCGTATCCGACGTGGTGGTAACCGACTGCACGCCGACCAGGAATGCGAGGGCCGTATACGGGTCCATGGAAAAGGTGAACGGCAGCAACAGGGCCAAGCCCACGAGGCCACCGATTCCCGGAATGACCCCGATAATCAGGCCTAGGAACGTCCCCAAAACAACGAACATTAGCCGCGTTGGATCGCTGAGGACGCCCAACGCGGTAATCGCTGCTTCCCAGACCATCTAAGGATTCCCCACTAACCGGGCATTCACCACAAACTTCTTGCGGCCCTACCGGGTTCGTTGATATCGTTTTACCGTATGACAGTCTTGTCCACAACTTCAAATCTAACTCACGCGCAAGAACATCTAATCGCGTATCGAGGCCAGGCGACGCACGTCTTATTCTCGAAGCTGGCGCCATATTATCAGACGTACTGAAACAAGCATTTTCAAATGAATTAGGAGGACGGTTAATGAAAAACGCGTCAATGATGAACAAACTGGTGATGATAGCTGCCGCTGCTTCGATGGGAGTAATCACGGCTTCTTCGCCCGCAGCAGCCGGTACCGTGGAAGACCTTTACAAAGGAAGAGATCTGACGATTTTGCTCGGCCATCCGCCGGGCGGGTCTTATGATCTTTATGGTCAGCTGGCCGCCGCGCATATCGGCCAATATATTCCCGGAAAACCGAATGTGATTGTTCAGCATATGCCAGGTGGCGGCGGGCGCAAGGCAGCCGCTAATTACCTGAACAATGTCGCTGCCGATGGTTTGACTATCGCGCTCTTACCTGACACCTTGGCTCATATCCAATTGCTCACGCCGAAACGTGCTAAATGGGATGCGTCCAAGATCCGTTACATCGGCCGATTTGCGCCAGCCAATGCGGCTTTCGCCGTACGCAAAGGGGCACCGGCGACCACCATCGAAGGCATGCGTAAAACAGAACTTATCGTTGCCTGTACCGGCAAATCGGCGCGTAGTGCACAAATGCCGGCGACGTTGAAAAATGTCGCTGGACTGAAATTCAAATTGATCTGCGGTTACAAAGGCTCGAAAAAGGCCACCCTCGCCATTTTGCGGGGCGAGGCAGATGTGGTTTCCAAGAACTGGGCGTCATTTAAATCTGGGGACAGTGCCGAATTGAAAGCCGGCAACATCAAGATCGTGCTCCAGGCCGGCTTGCAACGTGATCCCGACCTACCGGACGTGCCGTTGCTCCAGGAGATTGTCGACGATCCGCAAGCCAAGAAAGTACTTCGTTTTGTTTCTTCCGGTGCGCCAATCGGTCGATCGTTGATGGCCAAACCCGGTGTTCCAGACGATGTTGTCATGGCGCTGCGTGCAGCATTCCAAAAGATGATCAAGGACGAGGCTTTTTTGGCAGACGCGGCGAAGCGCAAGGCAATCATCAACCCGGCAACGGGCGAAGAGGTCGAAGCGGTTAACCGCGAAATCTTCCAAGTAGACGCCAGTTTGATCAAGGCGGCCAAAGCAGCCATCAGCACCAAGGGCGCTGGGAGCATCAAACAGGCTGAGAAAAAATAGAAAGCAATGACCTTCGGCTCGGCGAGTGCCGTGTGAGGCAGGTCTTTCACACGACGCTCACCGGGTTCGAGAGAATAAAGCCGACGCATCCCCGCCATCATCGCGATATCGCCTCCACCTCCAATTCGATGCGCGTCGGCCTGTTAGCCCAGCTTGGCAAGCGCGATCAGGCCCCGTGCCGTGAGCGCGAAGCCGCCATTCTTGCGCTCAATGAGCCCTCTTTTGAGAAGCTTGGCTCCGATCAACTCGGGCATTACCCCTTTTCGCCTCTTGTGAGTCAACTCCTGCAGCCAGCGCAGCTCGGAAAAACCAACCGCCTGATCCATCGCTCGCGCCTTTTCAGGTCGACTCAAATCGGCGTGGCAAACCAGCTCGCGCCAGTGAGTTCAAACGCTAGTTTTGCATGGCCCCTGATCGTGATGATCAGTGTGCCGGCTTGATTTTTCGCAAAGCCGCAGCGAACCAGCTTCTCGCTGTGCTCGGCGGGTATACGCTTCTTCACCGTGCCGCAGGTGAGTCGACGCAGTGAGTCTGGCTCTGCAGGCAGCAGCTCTGTTTGGATGGCGGCCATAAGTGTCCCTGAAGAATCGATGGACGGAGGCAAGCCCGGGTATGTTCAATCCCAAGCCCTGAGAGAGGTAGCCGCAGAAACAGCCCGCAATCAGACGGGCCCAAGGAGAGGAAACTAAACGCCTGTTTTCTTATACGCGGTTCCGGCGCGAGGGGCAATCATTTTTACCTTGTCCGTTGCAACGCGAAAGGGGGCGCTCCCGGCGGGTCCGGGAGCGGGCCAGCTGATCGGCAAAGCGCTTGCGATCGGCCGCGCTCGAGCGGCGCCCCCTCCCCCGAAATCGCGTATCGACAGGTGCGCGCGGACGTTCTCGGAAATGGACAAATCGCAGCGCGGATTGAACGCGTGCCTGCTGCGCCCGACGGCTATCGGCGCCGGCCGCGCTCGGGCCGGTCCCGCGCCTCGTTCACCCTCAGCGGGCGCCCGGCAAGTTCCTTGCCGTTCAGCCCGGCGATCGCGGCGAGCGAATGCTGCTTGCCGGGCATCTCCACGAAGCCAAATCCCTTGACCTTGCCGGTGAACAACTCTCGCACCAGCTGCACAGACCCCACCTGGCCGAATGGCTTGAACAGTTCCGTTATTTCCGCCTCGGTCACGTCGGGACCGAGGTTGCCCACAAAGATGTTCATGTCAACTCCTGGAAGAGACCGTTGAGAAATGCCTGCGGCAACCGCGTCAAACGAAACCCCGCCGAAGCGGGGTTTTGCGGCTGCTGCGCGCCGGATTTTCAGTCGACGCGGAGCATCACACAGCCTTCAGATTGATCGCGGAGAACTTGCCGTTGTTGCCCTTCTGCACGTCGAACGAGACTTTCTGGTTCTCGCTCAGCGTGCCGAGGCCCGCCTGCTCGACGGCGGAGATGTGCACGAATACGTCCTTCGAGCCATCTTCGGGTTGGATGAAGCCGAAACCCTTGGTAGGGTTGAAAAACTTTACAGTGCCGGTGGTAGACATAATGTCCTCCAGAGGTAGCGTGGCCGCGCGCGATAGTGCACGCGGCATCAAATAACCTATGGGAGAGGACCGAAAGTGCCAGCCGGAAACGAACTGCAAACAAACCCAAGGCGTGCTCGACCCCCTTATTATGGGCCGAAAACGCAAGCAAGGAAAGGAACGCGAAAAAGATCCCTGAACAAACGCGGCACCGTTCAGGCGGCCGCCGTTTCTTCGGGTTGCATGATCGGCGAAGCCAGGAGATTACGACCGGAGAGACCGGGCCTTTCGTTCGCCCAAGTCTTCGCCATTTGCTCGGGCCACTAGGGCCGACTTGCCCCGCACGACCCGCCGACTAGTCTACCGACAACCTTTCGACGCCCAGGTCAGCCGGTTGGCCCACCACCAGGCGGTAAGGGCAATCTGCTTCGCTCCGGGCATGCCTTCGTACCACTCGCGATCCACATTGCATTGAGCGCATTGATCAGCGTCGCCGGCCTCCGCCCTGGGGCGCTCACGATCGTAGAGGACTCTACCGACAGCATATGAGATGCACAGACCGAGAGCCGTCATGACGACAAAGACGCCTATGAGCATGAATAGAACGATGAGGATTTCCATGGCTCACTACCCCTTTCCCCCCGGATGTGGAGGTAACGTGAGATTCGCTTGAACATGGAGAGGGTAAGCAAGTAACGCCCGCCATGCCATGCACAATGTCACGCTCATGGCGGCAGTGTCGATGAGCGGCGACGGGCGTCCGACGTTCGGGCGCTTAGAGCGAAGGGGGGTCGTCCCGGACCACAGACTCCGCCAATCGCATGTCCACACAATCTTCAAACGCATAGCGCCTGGTGATGAGTCCCCGGGACAGGCCCGCGTCGCGCAGCCACTCGAAGCCCTCCCGGGCCATGACGGGCCCCCGGTTCCACACCTCCAGCGATTGGTAGCGGTGGCAGGATGCCGTCAGCACCGACCTCGAAAGGCCCGGGAAATACGGCGCCACGACGTCGGCCAGATCCTCGGCCGGCCTTGCCGCCATCCATTTCTGGGTGCGGTAGATCGCGCGGCACAGTCCCCGAGCAGTTTCGGGTTCCCCTTCCAGAAATGCCCGTGGCGCATTGAATGTGGTGTACGTTGTCGGTCCACGGCTCGCCGCCGCGTACCAGATGTGCCCTGCCCCCTCTTCTTCCAGTTGCGCGGCAAAGGGTTCGAACACCTGGATGACATCGACTTGCCGCGAGCGCAGTGCAGCAACGTTTTCGGACATGGTGCGATCGCTGATCCTCGTCACCTTGGCCGGGTCCAGTCCGGCCAGCCGCAGATCGTGCTGCAGGCACATCCACGGCGTCGGGACTTCCGACACGGTTGCGACCCGCTTGTCGAGGAGGTCCTTCAACTCGAAATGAGGATGCGGGGCGCGCCCAAGGAGGAAAAATGGATCGCGGCCCACCACCTCGCAGAATGCGATGGGCTGGCTCGTGGGATCTTTCTCGAGCGCGAGCATCACCCGCACGGGCCCACCCCAAGAGACGTTGCCGGCTCCGGACATGACCGACTCGAGCGTCCGGGCCGCATCCGGCGAGATCTTGAGCTCCACCTCGATGCCCTCGGCACGATAAGCGCCAAGGGCAATCGCAGCGTAATAAGGCGTGTAGAAAACGGCCCGGAAATTTTCGATCAGCGTGATGTTCATGGTTTGGATTATGCCCGGCCTTAACACGGTACGCTTTTTCTTTTGCAACCTTCAGACCGAAAACTCACATTTTGTGAGGTTTGAGGCGCCCAAACACCCCCTGAAGATTCGCAGTCAGGAGGGTCGTTTCGATGCGGTGGCTTGCGTTCGACCGACAGCCCGGCTCGCCGCCCAGCGCAGCCACGCGCGCAATCGCCGGAAGTCTGCAGGATCCACGTTGTCGCCGCACAGCATCACGTAGCGCGTTCGCTGCGTTCCGCGCACCCGCAGATTCAAGATTGTGAGGCGATGAGAGACGAAGCTCGATGGCAGTAGCTCGCAATCGAGCCACTCACCACGTCGAGTTCGACAAAAGACCCGCCCCTCCCGCGTGACATCGACTACCACGATCGCGCCCGGAGTTCGCAGGAGGGCTACCTCGCCGAGACAATGTTTCAAGCTCCACAGAACCGCCACAATGGAGATCGCCTTCGCCCAGACGGGGATGGACATCAAGGCTGCCAGCGTCCCGGCGGCGACGTGCAGGGCACTGAGAACCGCTGCCAGGTAGGTGGAAAAGGAGATGGCACATCGCTGTGGAGGCATCAACAGGCTCTCCGGTTAAGCCGCGTGCTCCTCGTATCACACGGGCGCTACCCAAGGGCGCTCGGAACGCGTTGAGGGCTTAACCGTGCAACGCACAGTCCACGAAAAGGTTACATCAGTGAGCGCAAGGCGCGGACAGTCAAGAGCTGGGCGATACGCGCCCTTGTACGCGCCATCCTCCGGGAATCGAAGTCGAAAACCTGAGGGCCGCTTCCCGCGCCCCGGCCTCAGTCCGCGAAAAAGGCAAAAGCGCGCACCTCGATACTCTGGCGTGGCGGCGCACCCGGCGGCGACGTGGGATCGTCAAACGAGCTGTGCGGGGTGAACCGCGCACGGCCGTCCTGCTCCGACTCGTAGACCTTGAACACCAGTGCCTCGTCGCGCCGCATCTGCGGGAAATAAAACCAGCGATGGTGGGGGCTGTACGCGAGCCGGTAGGTCTGCCCCACCCGGTTCGGATAGCGGCGCTCCGCGACCAGAAAATCCTCCATGGCGACGCTCTTGGCGTCCGCAATGGCCAGCGGATTCACCTCGATCGGCTGGTTTATCGCTCGCCATACCTGAATGATCGCAAAGCGGTGTTTCAGGAGCGTCTCGGCCTCGTCCGGCAGGATTTCACGCACGCGCTGCGGGCCAGACCATTCTGTGTAGTCGTTGTGCGCCGAGAGCACCGGCTCGCGGACGAGCCGCGCCTCGCGCTCCGTTTCGTCGCCCGAGCGCAGCGTGTGATCGAAGATCACCACGCGGCTGGCGCCCGATTTCTCCCGGATCAGGCGCTCGACCTCCGGGTAATACACCGATCTGATCTGCTCCGCGTCGAAGAAGTCGGCCACCTTCGTCTGATGCTCGACGAAAACGAAGCCGTTTCCATCGAGCGAAAACCGCTCCGGCTGCAACCGGCCGTTGCGGATGTCGACGCGCTTCAACTCTTGCGTGCCGGTGCGGCGTCGGCGAATGTTGTTCGGCCCGAACGTCTCGTTCACGAGCTTCTCGCCCGTGTTCACGATATAGGGAATATCCGCGAGCACCACCCGATTCATCCGGTCCATGGCCTTCCTTTGCCGCTGTGCATCCTGCCGGGACCAGTCTAGCGGTCTCCAGTCGATATCGCCACAAGCCGCTGCACTCCGCTGAGAAATGTGATTCTGGTAATGGCAAAACGGTGGCAAGACGGTATGAGACACCCTTTTCGCGACCGGGCATGGCGGTGACGAACTTCCAGCGCGACCGTGCTCGACCACGACGGTAGTGCTGAATAACGCGCCACCGTAACCGGCGCCATTCTCGGTCAGGAAACGTAGGCAAAGAATGCCCGCTCCCGCCCCGTCAGAGGCGCCAAGGCAATTTTGTTGCACCGCAAGATCATGCATCCACGAAGAGAGTGTGTCATTTTTACCTCATAAAATCGTGTAAAAAGTCCCAATAACGCATTGTAAGAACGACCTTTATTGCCTCTTAAGACAGACTCTGGCAGGATTCTTGCACTAAACATTTCAGGGGCCTTGCGGGAAATTGTCAGGAGATCGTTGCCATGGATAAGGAGCGCTCCTTCGCCTATCTGGCGTCAGTCGTGCTCGCGATCGCCACGATCGCTTGCACGATCGTAGCGCGCGCGGCAGACCTCGGCACCGAGCCGGTGATGCTCGTCGCCAAGCCTGCATTGCAGGCAGACCGGCTCTACGGGGCGACGATCCTCATCGTCAAGCCGATGGGCGCCGACCAGCACATCGGCTTCATCGTCAACAAGCCCACCCCGATGACGCTCGGCGGACTCTTCCCGGATCACGAGCCCTCGAAAAAGGTCGCCGATCCGGTTTACCTGGGAGGACCGGTCAGCACGGAGGTCCTGTTTGCCTTGGTGCAGCGCCCGGACAGCCCCAGCGAGCATTCGATGCAACTAACGTCGGATCTTTACGCCGTGGTCGATCGCGTGGGCGTGGATGACATCATCGAAAAGGAATCCGACCACGCCAGATTCTTCGCAGGGTTGGTGTTATGGCAGCCTGGCGAGCTGCGCACCGAAGTCGAGCGTGGCTTCTGGTACGTGCTCGACGCCGACACGAGCCTCGTGCTTCGCGAGTCGACCGAAGGCATGTGGGAGGAGCTCCTCGAGCGCTCGCGGCACAATGCAAGACGCATCAGAGCCAGTGCCAAGAACGTGCATCACTACGCCCGCCTGCATTGACCACCCGCCCCTGGCGTCCCTGCCCCGCGACTGGCGTTCTATTGATTACGGGCGCGGACGGAAACGCCCTGACTACGGACGCGGACGGAAACGCCCTGACGTTTGACACCGTCGATGACGCCAGGCAGTTCCTGCAGGATCAAGTCGGAATAGACGCGTCGCAGGTATAGGGTTACTGAGACTGTCTCAGGATTCCCTGAGCGGAAGCAGCGTTTCCGCTCAGGCCCCTTTTTTACAGGTCGCTCAGCTGTCCGTGTCCGCGCTCCCCGCGTCGCGGCGACGCTGCTCCCGGACCGCGCGCACGGTGCGGCCATATTCCAGCTTCGCCAGATACGCCTCCCGTTCGTGCTGGTTCACGCGGCGCTCGGCGAGTTGCAGCCGCTCTCCCCGCGCTTCGCGGGCCATGCGCTCGGCCGCGTTGAGGCGCTGGCCGGCTACGAGCTGTGGTGCTTGCGTGATGCGGCTGGTCTCGCGCCGGTATGCCTCCCGCGCGAGACGCAGCTCGCGCTCGCGCTCAGCGATGCGCTGGCGTGCTTCGCGAAGCTGCCTCTCACGCGTGATGCGGGCGGCGCGTTTCGTTTCGGCGTTTTTGACGATCGCCCAGTCCTTCTCAGGGGCCACGACGCGCTCCGGCGCAACGAAGCGGGACGCGCCCCAACTCATCAAGATCATCAGTTTCGCGATGGCAGCGCCTGCGGCACGGTGGCCGTCCGCTGCGGCCCCACCGGGCCAGGCACTAGCCAAGACACCCGACAACACCAAAATTAGCGCTCGATTCATGGTGGCCCCCTCGGCACGAGCCCGTATTGAAGACACCCCCATCCTAGTCCCATCGCTACAAAAAAGGACCAGCGGAAAGCGGCATTCTTAGTCGTTCCACGCACAAAATCACGGCCGACTTTCGAGGGTTCGCGACAGACGTCACGGTTTGGACCCCCCCCAAAAAACCGCCCCTTTTAGCCCCATTTTTACGGGACGAATGGGAGGTTCGAGCTGAAGAAATGGTCACCGGAAAATGGAGCCAATCTCTGGCCCCAGAAGTGCCCGCAGCCCCTGCGATTTGCTGCGGCCGCGCGCAACGGCATCCTCCAAGGAGCGCGCCCGGACAGACCGAGAGCTCCACGCCCACACCTGCTACCACTATCAGGGCGAAATTGCGGTCGATTAGAAACTATTGTTGATGGTCACGTTGTGCCGAACGGTTTTGCGCGCGAGTCCCGCGACGAACGCGGTCAGCCCCGAACGCGCAAAAATACGGTCTGTCCCCTGCTTGCTTCCACTGCTTTCCCGCAGCATGGCATTCCCCTCCCCGGTGCGGCGAGTGTAACCTTGCTGATGTCGGCCCCGCGGGGAGGAACCCATGAAACGTGCAATCCTGCTGCTTGTCGGAATGCTGTCGGCGTGTCCGGCTGGAGCGGTTACGACTGGACATGATTTGCTCGAATTCTGTTCCGAGCCCGAGACTGATGCCACTTTTGAAAGCGGCGTCTGTAATGGATACGTTGCGGCAATCTTTGACGTGATGCTCAATTATCCATTTTCCGGATTACAAGCCTGTTTTCCCGTCGAGGTCACGAGAGGCCAGCTTGTTAGGGTTTCCACTAAATTTCTCCGCGAGCATCCCGGGGTCCTACATTTGAGCGCCTATAACAACGTAACGTCCGCGCTCTTATTGGCGTTTCCCTGCAAGCGGTGACGCTGCCACTTCCGCGGCGGCATCATCTGTCCATAACCCCCACCCTCGTCATCTTTCTTCCTGCTCCGCAGACTTCACAATAGGAGACCGACCAACCTTTCCGAGAGGTGTAAGCCAATCTAGATCGATTCGCGTGACCTCCGACGGGAGATTCCGCGTACGCGGGCGGCGCGGGGAGCACAATAGACGGGGTCTGTGCCCTACTTACCTCTACTGTGCCGTCCAACCGCCGTCCACGAGCAAGCTCGTCCCGGTGATGAGCGACGCGGCGGGCGAAGCGAGAAACGCGACGGCGGCGGATACTTCGTCGAGCTTGCCGAGCCTGCCCAGGGGTATGCGATTCAGCACCCACTCCCGAAAGCGCGGTTCCTCGAAGAACGGCGCGGTCATCGGGGTCTCGATGAAAGTCGGCGCAATCGAGTTCACGCGGATGTTGTGAGGGGCGAGCTCCACCGCGAGCGCCTTCGTCAACCCCTCGAGCGCGTGCTTGGTCATGCAGTAAACGGTGCGCCCGGCAGCGCCGACGTGGCCCATCTGCGACGAGACGTTGACCATGGCGCCGCCGCGTTGCCTGCGGTCGGCTGTTTCGAGCATTTTGCGCGCCGCCGCCTGCGCCACGAGAAACGCCGCCCGCACGTTGAGGTTGAGGATGCGGTCCAGCCGCTCTTCGGTAACTTCGACGAACGGCTCAGGCAGGTTGCCGCCGGCATTGTTGACCAGGATATCGAGCCGAGGCAGCTGCGCGAACGCTTCCCGCACCTGCGCGCCGTTCGTAACGTCGCACACCAGCGCTTGGGCGGCGCCCCCATCCGAGCGTATCGTATCGGCGGCCTCCTCCAGATCGGAGAGCGTGCGGCTAACGAGAAGGACCTCCGCACCGGCCTGCGCCAGCCCAATCGCCGCGGCGAGTCCCAGACCGCGCCCCGCGCCGGTGACGAGCGCGACGCGGCCATCCAACCGGCAGCCGTTAAGGACGCCGGGCAGCGAACCCGGCGCGCTCATGTGCGTTCCGGCTTCGACCGGTGCAGACCGACGTCCCTGCCGCCATAGCGGCGCAGCCGCAGGTCGGCTTGCTCCTTGTGTCCCCAGAAACGCTCGATGGCGCACAGGCGCGAGCAGTAGTCGCCGATCTCGACGCTCGCCTCGGGCGTGCACTCCTGGTACGTGCAGGTCTTCATGAACTTCCCGACCCACAGCCCGCCGGTGTAGCGCGCCGCGCCGCGCGTGGGCAGGGTGTGATTGGTGCCGATTACCTTGTCGCCGTACGACACGTTCGTTTCGGGCCCGAGAAAGAGCGCGCCGTAGTTCTTCATGCGCTCGAGAAACCAGCGCGGATTGCGAGTCAGCACTTCCACGTGCTCGGCAGCGACGCGGTCCGCCTCGCGCACCGCTTCCTCGGCATTGTCCACCACGATGATCTCGCCGTAGTCGCGCCACGCCACGCCAGCGACGTCCGCCGTCGGCAGCACCTTCAACTGGCGCTCGATCTCGGCGGGCAGCGCCTCGGCCAGCGCGCGCGAGGTGGTGATGAGTATCGCCGGGCTGGTCGGGCCGTGCTCGGCCTGTCCCAGCAGGTCAACCGCCACCATTTCGGCGTCTGCGCTGTCGTCGGCGATCACCAGGATCTCGGTTGGCCCGGCGAGGAGGTCTATCCCCACCCGGCCGAAGAGTTGGCGTTTCGCTTCCGCGACGTACGCATTGCCGGGACCGACCAGCATGTCGGCGGCAGGCATGCTTTCCGTCCCCAGCGCCATCGCGGCGACAGCCTGAACGCCGCCAAGAACATGGATTTCGTCGGCGCCGCCGAGGACCATGGCCGCGATCGTTTCCGCATGCGGCGCACCGGCATTGGGAGGCGTGCAGGCAACGATGCGTTTCACCCCCGCCACGCGCGCGGTGACGATACTCATGTGCGCGGACGCAACCATGGGGTAGCGTCCGCCGGGCACGTAGCAGCCGACGCTTTCCACGGGTATGTTCCGGTGCCCGAGCTTCACCCCCGGACGGATCTCGACTTCGAGATCGCGCAACGCGCCCTTCTGATGCTGCGCGAAGGTCCGGATCTGTTCCTGCGCGAACCGGATGTCGGAGAGCGTGCCTTCGGGAACCTCGCGCAGAAGCTTGTCGATTTCCCCCTGGCTCAAACGAAAGCTCGGGGGCGACCAGCGATCGAACTTCGCCGATAACTCGCGCACGGCCGCATCGCCGCGCTTGCCGATGTCCGCGATGATCCGCTCGACAGTCTGACGCACTTCCAGGTCGGCGGCGTCAGTTTGCGTCTGGTCGATGCGGCGTTTCAGAAAGGTCGCCATGTTCTACTCCACTCGATCGTTCGCGGAACAACGGGAAAGCCGAGAGTTCCCCGGCCAGCAGCAAGCAATATTGTCAGAAACCGATACTCACTGGTGACAATGTACTGCGCCAGGCGTTGGGGGTAAACCCCCGCCGGGGCTGCACTCAATGTCTCACGGAAAAACTCCCGCTCCGGCTTTCGCCAGAAGGCGCAATCGGGGAGCGTCCACCATCTCCTAGAGGTGTAAGCCAACCTAAATCGATTTGTGTAAAGCAGGAATTCGTTGCTCGATCCACAGGTAATCGCGCGGCAGCCCGGCATTGACGCCTTCCCAAGGGTATGGTTGACTCGCCCGTTGAACGTAGTGACCAGGCCGAACGGAGGGAAAGATTAAAACCAAGCCCGAAACACCTGCGGCAGCGAGATCCATGCGGGCGCGCAATATGACGTTCTGCACGCTGGCAGGACGCGACGGCGGCACCTTGGGGGTCAGGACGGAGCGGGGCATCCTGGACGTTGCCAAGGCGTCCAAGCTGTTTCGGATCAAGGCGCCGACGGATATTCACGCCGTGATCGAAGGGGCTGACTGCGCGCCGCTCATGAAGCTGGCCGAGAAGGCGCTAAACGACAAGCGCGGCAAGAGCGTGTTGGCCCCGGAATCGCGCACAAGATTTGGTCCGGCCGTTCCGCGTCCTGGCAAGATCATCTGCGTCGGACTCAACTACCGCCAACACGCACAGGAGACCGGTAATCCGATTCCGCCGGTGCCGATCCTGTTCAACAAGTACAACAACGCGCTCGTCGGCCATCGTGGCAAGATCCACTTGCCGACGAAGGTGTCTTCGCAGTTCGACTACGAGGTGGAACTGGTAGTGGTGATTGGCAGGAAGGCGCGCGACGTGCCCGAGGAGAAGGCGCTGTCATACGTCTTCGGTTACGCTAATGGGAACGATTTCACGGCACGCGATTTGATGCGGGCCACTAGCCAGCTCATGCTCGGCAAGGCCTGCGACGATTTTGCGCCACTCGGTCCCTGGGTCGTGAGTGCAGACCAAATTACAAATCCGCAGAATCTGAAAATTGCCACCTACGTAAACGGCGAGCAGCGCCAGAACTCGAACACTGCCGACATGATCTACGGCTGCGCGCAGATCGTAAGCTACTGCTCACGCCATCTGACGCTTCTGCCCGGCGACATCATCTATACCGGGACGCCGCAGGGCGTAATTCTGGGCTATCCGCCCGAGAAGCAAGTGTGGCTCAAAGCTGGAGACAAGGTCGTGACCGAAGTCGAGAAGTGCGGCGCGCTTGAGGTGACGCTGGTCTGACGATCGCCGGTCAGGCGATTTCGGGAACCGGGGGTCAGGCCAGTCACAAGCCGGCATGCCGGGCCCAGTTCGCGGGACCGGGCGAGGGTCCGTATACGCTCATTCGGGCAACGAGCGTTGCCAAACAAAATTCCCGATCTTTCCTTGGTTGCATGGCGTTTATGGGACCAATCTGCCAGAATGGACTGGATTCGCTTAAGCTCAACCATTTCTTTCGTCGCTCTGCGCGATCTCGCGCATCCCCGGAACAATCGCACCCAGGAGGAAGGCAAATGCTTCGACACAACAATTATCGTTTTCACCGCGCCGCAATCACCGGCCTACTCGCACTGGCATTTGGCGTGCTATCCCTGGGCGCCCAAGCCGACAAGTTGAAATGGATTACGTTCAAGCCGCAGAATGCCAATGACGCGCAGTCGATCACCACCCAGTGGATGGTCGATGAATTCAAGAAGCGCACGGGCGGCAAGCACGAATTCCAGGTGTTCTGGGGCGGCAGCGTTGCAAAGGCCAAGGAAATTCCCGACGCGCTCTCGGGCGGCGCTGGCGACATCGGCGATATCATTACGCCTTACTTCCCCGACAAGTTCCCGCTGAACAACGCGGTCGGCTTTTTCATCCCGCAACCGAAATCGACCATAGAAATCGGCCTTCTGATGGAGCGCTGGCACACCGAGTATCCGCAATATGACGAAGAGATGAAAAAATACAATCTCAAGACCATCGGTTTTCGCCCGCTCGGCAACTACGGGATCATCTGCACCAAGCCGATCAAGTCGCTCGCCGATTTCAAGGGAAAGCGCATCCGCACCTATGGCTTCGCCTATCCGGCGCTGGTTCAAGGTCTGGGCGGCACGCCGGTGTCGATGAGCTCGTCGGACGGCTATGAGGCCCTGCAGCGCGGGATTCTCGATTGCTCGCCGATCGACCCGGTGCTGGCGCACGGCTGGAAGTACGACGAAGTTGCGAAATATTTCATCAACGTTCCGATCGGCGCCTCTTTCGGGCACATGATCGCGATGAATCGCAAATCCTACGAAAAGCTCGATCCGCAAACCCGCGCGATCCTCGAGGGGCTCGCACGCGAATACACCGTCAAGTACGCGGTGCAAATGGCGATCATGACTGACCAAATTGTCCAGGGATGGAAGAAAAAGGGCGTAACCGTCATCAACCTTTCGAAAGAAAAATTCGCGAAGCTCGTGGACTTTCCTGCGGTCAAGGCTGTCCGCGAAAAGTGGATCAAGCGTGCAAACGCGCTCGGGGTGCCCGCCGAGAAAATTGCCGCGGAGCTGAGTTTCTGACGTATCATCCGGCCGCCCGACGTCGCGGCGGCCGGGAATATGCATGCCGCCGTTTGTGTCGCACCCTTCGCGAGACGTTAAGGTGTCCGGCTTTCATCGCCTGTGTCGAGCCTATGGCCGATTGCTGCACGCCTGCGGCCTGATCGCCGCCATTTCGACCTTCGCAATGTTGGTCCTGGTGGTGGCCAATGTGATCGGCCGCTATCTGTTCAATGCGCCGATCACCGGCGCGTTCGAGATCACCGAGTCCTTGCTGGTGGTCGTCATCATGCTGGGGCTGGCGCTGACGCAGTACCATGATGGCCACATCCGCGTGACGATCCTGACGCGCCGTATGCCCCTTTCGTGGGCGCGGCTCGCCAAGATATGGGCACTCATACTTGGCGCCGCGTTCTTCGCCTGGTGCGCCTACGCATCGTGGAAGTTCGCTTACGAATCCTACTCATTCAACGAGCAGGAATGGGGAACGATCACGTTCCCGCTTTATCCATTCAAGTTCGTCGTTTTCCTCGGTGTGGTCTTGCTCGCCATTCAGTTCGTGTTGGACGCGATCAACGCAATTTCCAAACCTCCGTCCGCTGACCAACCTGCTGCGGTGGAGAATATTTGATGAGCGGCTTCGCCATCGGGATCCTCGGGATCGTCTTCCTGTTCGTCTCGATTCTGCTTGGCGTCAATGTCATGGTCGCGCTGGGCGCCGTCGGCATACTCGGGCTGACGGCAGTCGTGGGCCTCAACGCCGCGACGGCCATGCTCAGCACGGTGTTTTTCGAAACCGTGCATGGTTTTCATTTCAGCGTCATTCCGCTGTTCCTGCTGATGGGCCTGTTCGCCATGCGGGCGGGTCTCGGCGAGGACCTGTTCGAAGCCAGCATCAAATGGCTCGGCCGATTGCGTGGCGGTCTGGCAATTTCGACCACGATGGGCGCAGCAGCCTTCGGCGCGGCTTCCGGGTCGAGTGTGGGCACTGCGACCGTATTCACCAAGCTCGCTCTGCCACAGATGCTCGATCGGGGCTACGACAAGCGGCTGGCGTCCGCCTCCATCGCCATTGCCGGGACACTCGCGGTCATGATCCCGCCAAGCGCGGTGATGGTAATCTACGGCATCCTGACAGATTCCAGCATTGGCGCGTTGCTGATCGCCGGTGTCATTCCCGGCCTGGTCTTCGCCGTCGTGCTATGCGCGGCGACCTATATCTGGGTTTGGCGCCGGCCTGAATTGGCGCCACGGTTCGACGAATCCTACAGCCTGAAGGAAAAGTTCTATTCGCTCCGGCTCGCCGGCCCGCTGATCATCGTCATCATCTGCATCATCGCCGGGCTCTATCTCGGCGTGTTCACGCCGACCGAAGCCGGCGCCGCCGGCGCCGCGGTTACTTTGATTCTCGCCATCATCCGCCAGCGCGGGATCAAGGGCGTCAGATTGCTTGAAACGCTGCTGGAGACAATCAAGACGACCGCGATGATCTTCGGCATCATTATCTGCGCGCTGATCTTTTCCCGGTTTCTCGCCTTGAGCGGTACCGCCATCGCGCTTGGCGACTTCATGACGTCTCTCCATGTCAATAAATGGGTCGTCGTCGGCATCGTCGCGCTTATCTATCTTGTCTTCGGAATGATGATGGATGCGCCGGCGCTACTCGCCATTACGCTGCCGATCACCCATCCGGTTATGATCCAGCTTGGCTTCGATCCCATCTGGTTCGGCGTCTTCGTCGTGCTGCTGGTGGAACTAAGCGCGATTACACCGCCGGTGGGAATCAACTGCTTTGTCGTTCAAGCCGCATCCAACGGACGCATCGAGCTCGAGGACGTTTTCATGGGTCTTATTCCCTACGTGCTCGCCGGCTTGTTCATGCTGGTTCTGCTGTGTCTGTTGCCGCAAATGGCGCTGTTCCTGCCCAGCACGATGCGGTGAGAACCCGGAAAGTTTCAATCCTGAAGCCTCACACAGCGGCGGCACGGCAATGCGATAGGGAGCGTGGACAGACCCCCCTTTCCGAGAGGGGTAGACCAACCTAAATTGATTCGCGTGACCGCTGACTGGAGACGCCTCGCACACGGGTGGCCCGGGGAGGACAAGAAACGGGGTCCGTCCCCTACTTACCCTCCCGCTGACCTGTCACCCGGTTCCCGACAGCGCTTGGGGGCGACAAGCGCACCCCGCGCTTGACCGGCTCGCCCTGGAAATGCATGATCTGCATTAACGTCCGCCTCGACGCGTCTGATAAGCGACAATGCGGCCGCCGAACCCTTCCTGAAGCTCGCGTCTGAGTCCTGAGCAGGGCCCCGGGGGCCGCCTTGAAGAATTCGCGACAGGCTCGATCACGGAGCGAGCTCCGGCAACGGGCGCCTTGATTTTCTTAACACCTATGGAGGATGCGAATGAACGCCAAAATACCCCACCGAGCAGTAACCGCCCTGGCTGCGGCAGCTGCCGCTTTCGCGATTGCCGCACCGAGTGTGTTCGCAGCCGGCGTCGATTTCGCCGGCAAGAAAGTTACAATCATCGTCCCGTTCAAGGAGGGTGGCGGCGCCGACGTCTATGCCCGATTATTCCAGCCCTATCTGGCGAAGTACCTGCCCGGCAATCCGACCGTTATCGTGCGCAATCAGCCCGGCGGCGGGTCGGTCAAAGGCGCGAACAAGTTCCAACAGTCAAAACCGGACGGGTTGACGGCAATGGCCTGCTCGACCTCGACGCTTGTACCGTTCGCGCTCGGCAATAACAAGGTGAAATACGATGTGTTGAGCTGGCGCCCGGTCATCCTCTCGCCGCGTGGGGCAATCTTTTATGTCAACCCCAAAACAGGCGCGAAGGGAAAGGATATCGTTGCCGATATCAGAGCCCTGCGGAAAGCAAAGCTGACCTACGGCGCGAAAAATCCGACATCCTCGGAACTACGCGGTCTCCTCGGCTTCCAGATGCTAGGGATGAACGACGTAAACACGGTGTTCGGGCTGAGCTCGGGTGAGCAGCGCAAGGCGTTCCTGCGCGGCGAGATCAACATCAACTACGATACCGCGGGTAGCTACAGCCGCAAGGTCGCCAAGTTCGAGGAACAAGGCAAAGTCGTTCCGGTCTTTACCATGGGCTACGGCGCCGCCGACGGCTCGATCAAGCGGGACCCCGCGTACCCCGAAATGGCGACGATCACCGAGGCCTACGAAAAGGTCAATGGCAAACCGCCGAGCGGACCGTCTGCCGCTGCCTACCTCGCCTTTTTGCATATGGGCGTGACGGCATCGAAATCGCTCGTCCTGCCAAAGGGAACGCCTGACGAAATCGTCGATGTGTGGGTGAGCACGGCGAAAAAAGTCGTGGCCGATCCCCAGTTCCGCAAGACTGCGAAAAAGGTGATTGGCGCCTATGATCAGTCCTACGGCGCCGACGCCGCCAACGTCCTGAAAACGGCAACCGGCATTGACCCCAATACGAAGGCCTGGCTCAAAGGCTGGATCAAGGAGCGCTTCAACCACGACATGTAAGAAGGTATTTGCATCTTATTTCAGACTGCTGAATCGTCCGCCGGTGTCGTCGAGGCGCCGGCGGTTTTTTTTGCTGCGGACGGGAGGGTAGTACCGTCGATATTTTCATCGGTGCGCTGACCACGCTGCTCAGCGGTGCCCACCTTTTCTACCTTTGCGTCGGGGTTTTCCTCGGGCTCATCGTCGGGATTCTTCCCGGGCTCGGCGGCACCGCGGGGCTCGCGCTCGTTCTGCCGTTCATCTTCGGGATGGAGCCGTCCTACGCGCTGGCCGTAATGATCGGCCTGCAGTCGGTCACGACCACCTCCGACACCTTCCCGTCGGTCCTGATGGGTATTCCCGGAACGAGCGGCTCGCAGGCAACCGTTGTCGACGGGTTTCCGCTGTCGAAGAAGGGCGAAGCGGCGCGAGCACTCGGGGCGGCTTTTTCCGCGTCGCTCTTCGGCGGCGTTTTCGGCGCGGTCGTGCTCAGCGTCGCCATCTTCGGCGCCATTCCCATCATCCTCGCCATGGGATTCGGCGAGCAGATGATGCTGATCATTCTGGCGCTCACCATGGTCGGCATGTTGACCGGCACACATGCCGTCAAAGGACTTGCCGCCTGCGGCATAGGCCTGATGCTCGGCGCACTCGGTTCTGCCCCGGTCACGGGCATCGACCGACTAGCCTTTGGCACGGAATACTTGATCGACCGCGTGCCGTTGGTGATCGTCGGGCTCGGCATGTTTGCCGTGCCGGAGATTGTCGATCTGCTGCGCCGGCAACTCACCATCTCCGAAACCGGCACTCTCGGCACGGGCTGGCTGAAAGGCCTGCGCGATACCTTCACGCACTGGTTCATCGTCCTGCGCTGCGCGGCAATCGGTTGCCTGTGCGGCGCGCTGCCCGGACTCGGCAATACGGTAATCGACTGGATCGCGTACGGTCACGTCGTCCAGACATCGCGCAATCCTGAAACCTTCGGCACCGGCGACATTCGGGGCGTGCTGGCGCCGGAGGCTGCGAACAACGCCAAAGAAGGCGGCGCGCTCATCCCAACCCTCCTCTTCGGTATTCCCGGATCGGGCAGCATGGCGTTGCTGCTGGGCGGGTTCATCCTGATCGGTATCGAGCCGGGGCTCGGCATGATTACGGAGGACCTCGACCTCGTCTACCTCATCATCTGGTCGGTCGCGCTGGCCAATGTTATCGGGGCCGGAACCTGCCTCTTTCTTGCCGTGCCGATCGCGAAGTTGACGACCATCCGCTACACGCTGATTGCGCCCTTCATGTTCGGGATCATCTTCTTCGCCGCATTTCAGGCAACGCGCGATTGGGGCGACTTGATCGCATTGTTCCTCGTCGGAGCGCTTGGCATCTACATGAAGCGCTTCGGTTGGCCCCGGCCGGCGTTGTTGATCGGCTTCGTGCTCTCGGGCAAAGTCGAAGCATCGATCTATCACACTTTCCAGGTCTACAAGCTCACCTTCCTGGAACGACCGATCGTGCTCGTGCTCGCTGCCATCATCGTCTTCTCGATCTACGCGGCAGCGCGCTACAAGGCAGGTGGCGAGCCGGCTGAAAAAGGGGTTCACGCCGCGACTGGACTCGCGCCGCAAACCGCGTTTTACTTCGCTGTTTTGGTCTTCACGCTGATCGTGCTCGGTGATGGACTGCGCTGGCAAATCCTGACCGGCCTCTATCCCATCACGTCGAGTCTCCTCACCCTTGCCTTCCTGGTGCCGCTGGGAATCCAGATGGCCCGGACCAAGCACGCGAGCTCGGTCTTCTACGATAACGAACGGGCTGCATTTGGCACCGCTGTCGACCGGCGCAGCAACGAGCACTACCTGCTGTGGCTGGCGGGCATGCTGGCCGTGTCCGCGGTTGGCGGGTTCGTCATTGGCGTCGCCACTTTCATCTACGCCTTCATGCGGGTCAAGGCGCGGGTGCCGCATTGGGCCTGCACGCTCGGTGCGGCCGTTTTCGTTCTGCTGCTCGGCATCCTGTCGCACCTCCTCTCCCTGGAGTATCCGCAGGGCCTGTTGCAGGACTATGTAACGCTGCCCTGGCCGCTTCAGTGACGGGGTTGAACCGGTTCACCATGAAGATCACGCGGCGCGACATCCTCAAGCTCGGCGCGGGCGCGGCGGCGAGTGCGCTCGCCGGAGCTGCGCAGAGCGCGGCGGAACTCACGACGCGGCCGATACCCTCGAGCGGCGAGCGCTTGCCCGTCGTCGGCATCGGCACCAACCGTTATGGCACCGGACCGGAGGCGGAGATCGCGCCCCTGCGCGAGACGCTGAAGACCTTCGCCGCCGCGGGCGGAAAGCTCATCGACACCGCGCCGCTCTATCGCAACTCGGAACTGGTACTTGGCCAGCTCATCGCCGAGCTCGGAATCCGCAAGCAGCTGTTTCTCGCGACCAAGGTCTACACCGACGGACGTAAGGCCGGCATCGAGGAGATGAACGCCTCATTCAAACGCCTGCGCACCGATCGGATTGACCTCATCCAGGTGCACAGCCTCTCCGACACCACGACCCAGCTCGCCACCATGCGCGAGGGAAAGGCCGCCGGGCGTTACCGCTACGTCGGCGTCACGACCTCGCGCGATTCGCAGTACGACGAGATGGAAGCGGTGCTGACGAAAGAGAAGCTCGACTTCGTACAGGTCGACTACTCGATCGAAAACCGCACCGCTGCCGAGCGCATTCTGCCCCTCGCGCTCGAGCGCGGCGTCGCGGTGCTCGTCAACCTGCCCTTCGGCCGCGCGCGGCTCTTCTCCGCGGTTCGCGGTAAGCCGCTTCCGGCCTGGGCGGCCGAGTTCGACTGCCAGAGCTGGGCGCAGTTCTTCCTCAAGTACGTCATCGGACACCTTGCGGTGACCTGCGCGATTCCCGGGACGCGCAGGCCTGCGCATGTCGTCGACAACCTCGGCGCTGCGCGCGGCCGGCTGCCCGATCAGGCACTGCGCGGGAAAATGGAGCAGTTCTTCGACGCGCTGTAAACGTGACGAACATCGATCCCGCTGCGTGCGCGAACAAATGGGGACAACAAATCGGGACAGACCCATTAACCATTCTTACGGCGCCCAGGCGAGCGGAGCCAAGGCATCGATATCGCTCACGACGTCGATGATGACGGGCGCATTGGCCTTGAATGCCTGCTCGAGCGCGCCCTTGAGCTCGCCCGGCTTTTCAACGCGGATTCCGACCGCCCCCATGTCCTCTGCGATTTTCGCGAAGTTCACTTCGTTGAGCATCCACATCTCGCGCGCCTTTTCGGTCTGCTGCCCGCCATAGGCGATGTCGAAGCCCCGCTTCGACTGATTACCGGACCGGTTGTTGTTCACAAGGGTGACGGCGTTGATCTTCCAGCGCACGGCCGTTTCAATCTCGCCGATGTGATACCAGAACCCCGAGTCGCCCGTGAAGGTGAGGACGGGCCGGTCGGGCAACGCGCACTTGGCGCCCAGACCTGCCGAAAAGGCCCAGCCCAGATGGCCGAAGCTCCGCGCATAGCTCTGGCCCGGGTGCATGAGGTCAAACATGCCGCCCATCCACATGCCCGCGTGGCCGGTGTCCGCCAGGACCATCGCGTCCGAGGGAAGAAACCTGGACAAGTCATTACAAATGCGCTCGGGCCGCATTGGCACCGCATCCGAGTTCAAGAGCGGGTCGAACTTCCCGTGCCATTCGGCGACGATCGCCTGTGTGCGTTCGACCCACGCCTTTCTCGAAGCGGCCGTGCTCGTGTCCGCCATGTCGATCATCTTTTGGAGCGATACCTTCGCGTCGCCCAGTACGGCCGCTTTGAGAGGATAGTTCCGCCCGAGCTGCTCGGGGTTGATATCAAGCTGGATGGCGGGGATGCCGATGCGCGGTATCGCCCAGAAGTGGGTGGTCATCCCGCCGGTCTCAGAGCCGGCGAAGAAGACGAGGTCAGCCTCGTTCACTGCCTGGTTCGCGCAGATTCGGGAATACGACCCCACCACGCCCACCGAGAGCGGGTGATTGGCGGAAATGCTGTCCTTCCCGGTCAAAGAAGTCGCCACTGGAATCTGAAGCTTCTCGGCAAGCGCGACGAGTTCGCGGCCGGCACCGGACGCGCGGATGCCGCCTCCCGCCACGATGATGGGTTTCTTGGCCTCCGAAAGGATTTTCACCGCCGCCTTCACTCGTTCCATCTCCGGCTCGGGGCGGAAGGGCGGAACGTGGTCAAAGTCGCGTTCCACGTAAACATCCATATCCGCTTCCCCCCGGTCCATCTGCCCCTCGTTGCCCTGGAACTGAAGATGCACCGGTCCCGGCGTTCCCGAGGTGGCGACGCGGAAGGCCTGGCGCACCATGTCGGGTATGCGTGAGACATCGTCTATCGTGGCGTTGAACTTCGTGACCTGCTCGAAAGCGGGCACATCGTCAATCTCCTGATAGACCTTGCGAAACTTCGTCTGCGGCAGCCGCCCGCCCGTCATGGCAATCACGGGGGACTTCGCCAGCCAGGCATCCCGGAGGCCCGCCGCCAGATTCATGGCCCCGATGACCTGAGCCATGCAGAGCGCCGGCTTGCGCGAGGCGCGAGCGTAGCCGTCCGCCATATAGGCGGCCGATTTTTCTCCGTGGGTCTGGATGCGCTTGATTTGGGTCCGCTCCTCCAATTCCGCCATCGTGCGCCGGAGCACAGCGGGAACATGGAAGATGTGGGTGATTCCGTAACCCTTGAGCATTTCAGCGAGTACCTGCGCGCCTGTCATTTTCGGCATTTCTTATTTCTCCTCGGCAGATATGTAAATGGGGCTGGGTTCACATTTCTCGGAAACGTGCAGAAAAGTGCACTCGGTCCCATTTAGCAGTTTCAAAGTTATTCAAGCGTGACACCGTGCGCGGTCCGAACAATCTACCACACCGGAAACAGGCCCGGCGCGACGGGTTTACACGAGATCTACCAGCTTCTCGACGTACGCATGGAGGTCTTCCCGGCTTGCGCCGGCGCGCCCTCCTCGCGCCTGAAGCTCCGGCCCTTCGAGCTCGATGTGCAACGAGTCCATGAAACGGTTCATCAGGCCTCGAAAGGCCGCGACTGTCGTTAGCTCGACGATCTCAGTGCTGTCGAAGTGCTTGGCAAGCTGCGCGAATGCGTCGTCGTCATAGCGAGCCTTGTTCCACGTCACCAGTTCGGCCCATCGGATGACCGCCTTCTCGCGTTCACCGAAAAGCGAACTTTCGATATAGCCGTCGGTGCTGAGGGCATCGAGCTGCTCCTCGGTCCAGCCTGTCGTTCGCCCGACCAGGCGATTGTGCGTTATTCAATACCGGCACTCGTTGAGGGCCGAAACCTTGATCATTGCCAGCGCACGCGTCTTCGCGTCGAGCTTGCAGCCAAGGCCGTCCTTCTGGAGCACGGCCTGGAGTGGCAGAAGGAACTTTACAATTGCCGCTGAGTGGGCAAATACCCGCATCGAATTGGCGACTCGACCATTGAAGCTGTTCGCTGCCTCGAATGCAGCGCGGACGTCTTCTGATGCATGGTTATCTTGAACGAAGGGCAACCTAGCCATTCTTCACCTCACCATCACCTCGTACGTTGTCATTACGAATCAAGTCTGAGCGAGCTCGGCGCCGACGTCAAGCCAAGCAACCTCATGCGACGGCCTGTCGCTGATACAAGTACCTCTGGAAGCCGGCGAACACCCTGCTGATGTCATCCGGCCTGCCCAGATCGGCCACGGCGTCGGCGATGGAGTTGTGATACTTGCGCCGCAATAGGGGCATGAGCTTCTCCTGATCAAGTTCCTCTACGCCGAGCGAAACGTATTGAGACAGCACGAAATCGAGAAACACCTGCTGTTTGGCGCTGAAACGGGTGTTGATATGGGCCTTGGCAGTGGCCGCCCGCACCTCGCGGGTGACCGGCGGGAGTGCGTAGGCCACGTGCGCCAGCACGTCGAAGAGATCGCTCTTCTCCGCGTCGATGATCTTTTGCACCTCGGACAGTTGCTCACGGCCAAAGCCTTTCTCGGCGAGTCCCTGCAAGAGCTTCTTCCGCGTATCCGGCGCGCTCCAGATAACGCGCAGTTCGGCCTCGTTCTTGAAAAACTCCGGCAGCTTTCGGAAGAGCAGTTCCATCAACTGCTGCGCGGTTAATGGGGTTCCATCGGCGTGCCAGAAGCTGGTCACCACCTTGTGCTGGATGGTGCGCTCCTTCCCGTCGGCAAGCTTTACTTTCACTTAGCGGCGCTTTGCCGTGCCACCGCGCCGCGCGCCCGACGGTCTTGCGGCGGGCTTCTTCGTGAGTGCGCGCGCTCTGGCCGCCTCGCCCCTCGCCACGGCGTGTTTCCCGGCAACGGTCCGGGCGCGCCATTTTGTCCGATGGCGCAGGTGTACGCCTTCCTTCCAGGCGTGCTGAGTACCGCCGCCCATGAATACCACGAATACTTCGCAGCCGTCGGGGTACTCATAGGGGCCGTGGAGCGTGTCCCATCCGAACACGTAGTCGCCGGGCCGCAAATCCTTGCCGGCCACGCACATCCGCCCCTTGGTCACCAGGATGGAGTGCCAGCTCTTGTGCGTGTGCGCGGGCTCGACATAGCCCTTCGGAAACTTCACCTTCATGTCGATCCGTTTCGTGACCGGATCGTGGGAGAAAATCTTAACCTTCACGCCGCGCGGAAGCGTGAGCAGCTTGGTCGCCGCGCCTTCCTTCCACTTGATCTGTCTGTCACGGATGGCGCGAAACCGGTGGTCGGCTTGCCTCATTTTTCCTCCTGCAACCAGTCACCCTGATCCCGTTCTACTGCCCCATTTATCTCAAGCGACCGGCCGGCGTGAGCGGCGCGGAGGCCGAAGGGTCATCGATTTCCATCGGCTCCCGCACCTTAAGCCCTTCCGCAAGATAATTGAACTCCGGTACCTCGGCATAGATCTCCAGTTGTATGCCATCGGGATCAGAGAAATAGATGCTCTTCGTGAAGCCGTGATCAGTGCTGCGTACGGGTATATCAAGCTCCTTCAATCGATGATAGAAAGACCTTACGGTCTCAAAGTCATCGGTAACAAACGCAATATGCGCTGCACCGGCATGTTTGTCGCTGGCCGGCTCTGCGCCGTCGTCAGCTTTGAACGCCACGATATCATGGTGATAACTGCCGAAGCGGAAAAATATTCCTCGGCCAGGAAATTCATCGGCGACCTGCATTCCCAGCACATCGCAATAGAAACGCCGAGTGACTTCGAGGTCACGCACCCTGAGAGCAACGTGGCCGGTTCGCTGTATCGCCATGAGATCGATTCCTCCAATGCCTTGCACAGTTAAGCGCAACTCGCGCAGAGCATCCCATGGACCGTCCGCTCTCGAATCGAAGCGGAAATCCCCAGAAGACTTGACCCGCGACCCCGCCCACTGACTCCCAACCAGGCCGCCGCCGGCCCGGAGCGGGCCCTCTATGATTGGCGAAAAGTCTGATCCACGTCAACGCAGGCAGGCTCAAATTATGTCAAATGTGACCGTGTAGATCTGATCAGGCAACCTTAGCCCACAGGAGGTTACCCATGACTCAACATGCTTTGAAACAAGCTGGGCAGTCATCGGCGTCGGAGCAGAACCCGACTGGAGGTGCAATGGCAATGTGCCCGATGGCGAGGATGTGCATGAAGACGATCGAGAAACGGCCCTTTGGCTGGCTGCTGATGCTCCCAGGGGTCTTGTTGATTATCGTCGGCGTGCTGATCGTCGTTGAACCGAAAACCCTGGTCTGGGTAATGGCGGCGGCGTTAATTCTTCTGGGCGTCATGGTGTTGACGATGGCCGGCTTCATCCGCAAAGTGGGCGCCCGGCCACGCAGTTAGCAACATCAGTCGCTGGCTTCGCAGAGCCTCCTAGCGGTTCTTACCTAAATCCTCCATCGCATTTTTCCGCGCCTCATCAACCATACGCTCGATTTCCTTATCTACCTCGGCTTTGAGTTCTTCATCATCGGGATAGCACAACCGCCAGAGGTCCGGAAACTCGCCAACTACCCGACGACGCCCCCTGTGAAGCAGCCTGCGCACCGCGCTGGTTACCTGTTCGCTCAACAATGTTTCATTCGAATCGTCCCAATCGACGTCCAAAGTACTTACCTTCACGCCGGATTGAAGCAGGCGAATGATGAACTCCCTGCGGATCGCATGAAGTCCCGACGCCCGCCGTGCGATGACCGTCTCGGCTGGTAACGGCTCGCCTGCACGCAGCGCGCGAGCTTCCTGTGAGCGCGTCATCAACTTTTTCGTCTTTCCTCGTCGGGGCCACCTCGTCTGGTCCCCCGTGCCTGGCCAGTGCCCACAATTCGGTGAGAGACCGAAATCAGTCCGCGAAAGCGAAAATGCTCCCTGCCCTGCCGCTGCAGGAAATACTCGGGTTCTTCGCCAATTGCGTAAGTCGCCTGAACGAAATCCAGTCCATTGTTCTGACCTCGAGCCATTTTTTGTTTAGATCTTGGTGGTCGGAACGTTTTAAGTAAGAAAGACCCCAGGCAGCCGGCGAATAACCCGTTCTCCCCCGGAGACGGACCGCAAGTGTCGCCGGCTACCATGGCGGCGAAGAAAGCCAAGAATCCAGTCTTCCCAGAAACGTTCCCCCGTATGACCAGAAGGCCAGCTTTCGAATGTCCTGAAAGCCTTCCTTGATGCCGCCTCGGGCCAGCACCTTTATCAATTATGACTCAGGAAAAGTTATCCACAGCGACTACTATCTCAATACATTCAAAGTTTTACAGACCAAAAAACCTCCCAAACTGATAGGTTTTGGGCTGTTTTCCGCTACTAGGCTGTTTTATCGGTCTTTCTTCAAATTGCAACGCATGCCGTTTTCCATTGCTCTAAGAAACATGTTCGGTAACGCCGTCCGTGCTCCGTTTCGCGCCGTTCATCGCGAAAAAGCCAATTCGGGACTTGATTTTTTGCGTGGTCGGGCTTTTTGGATAACAATCAGCGCGCCACAAGAAAAACAACGCGCCGGAAGGCATTTTGATGACAACGGCTGAGAAAGCAGAGGTCTGCGGGCTCTCCTCGCTGGCGCTGATCCGCTTCACGGGAGCGGATGCGCGCGCGTTCCTGCATAGCCAGCTCACCTGCGACGTCGAAGCACTCACGCCGGAGATGAGCACCTACGGCAGCTACTGCACGCCAAAGGGCCGCATCCTGGCGACGTTCCTGCTGTGGCGCTCGGGCGATGACTATTTCATGCAGCTTCCCGCCGCGCTGCGCGAGCCGGTCCAGAAGCGGCTCTCGATGTTCATCCTGCGCTCAAAGGTGAAGGCCGTCGACGCGAGCGGCGATTGGGCGCTGCTGGGGATCTCGGGCAGGAGCGCTGCGACGGTCGCCCGAATAATCTCGAGAGAGGCCCCCGCTGCCGTTCACGGCGTGACCCATGCCAACGACCTCACCGTCATCCGCCTGCCGGGCGAGCGCTTCGAGCTTGTCGTCGCAGCCGCCAAAGCACAATCGGTGAAGGAGCTGCTCGCGCACCAGGCGGAAGTGACCGAGCCGCAGCACTGGGACTGGCTTGACATTCACGCCGGCGTTCCATCGGTGACCCCGGCGACGCAGGAGGAGTTCGTCCCGCAAATGGCGAACCTCGATCTCATCGGCGGCGTGAGCTTCACCAAGGGCTGCTATCCCGGACAGGAAATCGTTGCGCGCATGCACTACCGCGGCACGCTCAAGCAGCGCATGTACCTGGCGACCATCGCCGAGGGCGAGGGCCCGCAGCCCGGCGACAAGCTCTACGCGCCGGAAACGGGGAATCAGTCGTGCGGGATGATCGTGAACGCGGCGCCCGCGCCGCAGGGCGGCTTCGATGCGCTCGCGGTAATACAGATTGCCGCCGCGGAGCGCGGCGACGTGCACCTGAAATCGCTGGACGGGCCGGCGCTGGAGCTGCAGCCCCTGCCCTACAAGCTCACTACGGACTGATTTGCGTCACCGCCGCCGCCGCGCACCGGCGAAACGGCTTGAATGGTGAGTCGTGAGTGGAAAAAAGACGCGAACTACGCATCCCAACGTCTTTTCGGTCTGTCGTTCCGGCGACGCCCCTCAGATTCAAGTACCTGTCCATACCCGAGAGCTGCCACATGCAGCCACGCGCAACGATTTCGTCTCCAACGTTGCCCTAGCTTATAAACGGGCTGATCCAATCTAAGCGTCAGCTTTCGGCCAGAAACGGACGTCTGCTTACCGCTAAGGGAGGCCCCCAGCGTCAATATCCCTGTGGCACAGTTGCCTCAATCTTTATCTTCATGAATATGGTCGTTGATGGGATTTCCCTCCTATCGAAATTAGGGGAGTCCTCTCATGAAGCGACGCATTAGGCGGGAGTAGGCTGATTGAGGTTTATTGGCGGTCCTCATTTGGGTAGTAAGAATTACATCCTGACTCATCGATCTGGGCCTGACCCTACCGAAAAGTCCGTGCGTATAAGCCACAAGACCATGAACATGACCGAAGCGCCGAAGGCTGACACTGCTAAGGAAAAGGGTGTGAGTGATCAACGACAAACATTATCCGACCGCCTGGGACATTGGGTAGGCGGACGACACCGCTATTTGGTGGTCGTTTGGTTTGCACTGTTCTTGCTCAGCGCAACATACTTACCCTGGGAGTCTTGCAATGAGACGGCCACATGTGAGTATTGGGGATGGCAATGGATATACGACTTCAGAGGAGGAAACGGCGCAGAAAACATCTACTGGCCCTTTCTAATACTGGAGTGGATCGTTCTCGTCGTGTCAGTTGTCTTTGTGTCGGGGCTCTCTCCAAACGATGACGGTGCTTCCTCTCCAGCGGCAGGTCTCGGAGTCATGAGTTTCGTGGCGCGGCGGAGGAGAAAAGCTACTTAATCAAATCCTCATTCAGCCGTAACTACACACCCCGTTCCGGTGGGGTTTTTGTTTGTGGGGCTGCGGATTCTCTGCGCCACGTTGACCGCACACCGGGCTTTGTTTGAACTAGGTCAATGTTGTTGCGAATAAGGACGTTGTCCTGCTCCAACAGGTTGATTCACCTATTTGCAAAGATGAAGGTTAGGTAAATAGTAATCCATGGGATTTCAGCATTGCGTCAATTCACACAGATGGAGTTGATCATGCGGTGTCCAGGCACACATAAGTGGGTAACGTTATGGGAAAAGAGTCTTGGGTCTGTTGTTCCTTACAGAACATGTAAACGATGCGGAACAATGCAGCTCGGCACTTACGACCCTATTTCCAGATACATTGTCTGGGAGACAATAAGAGAGTGCAGCTACGTTAAGGCGCAGCAAATCCGTATTGCCCGGCAATCCTCTTCTCGGCTCGAGTAATTGGCCCATGCATTAGGACTGCGACCCGTCTCGGTGACCCGCCAGGCCGCGCCTCTTCGTTCGTATTCCGCGCGGGCCGTTCACCTCCACCGGTCAAAGCAACGCCCGCGGAGCGCCTACTGGGGAACTGCAGAAGCGTGGTGGTAAACCATGAGCCACTGGTCTCCATGCTTCTCGAATATGCTTGTCCCGAACTGGGTGCGGGTATGGGTGTCGCCGACCTTGTTTTTCCAGTGCGCGTTTTCGAGGCCGCTGACCCAGGCGGTCGACCCATTGATCCGGATATAAGTTTGTTCACACGTGATTTTGAATTCCGGGAAAGCGGCGAAGAGCCCCTTCCAATTCTTCATCGCCGCATCCAAGCCAACGTTAATCTCCTTGTTGTGCGGGCCTATGTGTCTGATTTCCGTCTTGTGAGTCCATACCTTTGCCATGGCGCTAATATCCCGTGCCGATAGTGCTGCGTAAAAGGCTTCGTTGGCTTCCTTTACGTCATCCATGTCCCACGCTTCTTGCGCCATTGCAGAATTCGCCATACCCCCTGCCATGATGAAGGCGGGAACCACGATGCCAACTACGAATCTGATCAATTTCTTCATGATGCCTCCCTCCTAATGGTCTGATTGATTTCCCGCTCAAGCCTTGGCTTTGGCTCGGGGCACAGCTTTATCGCGATCGGGGTGATCCGAACTCATGATCCCGCGGAATATCAGCACCGGGATTGACGCCCGGTGCAGCACGCGGGTTGCCTCGTCGCCCATGATCAGCTTGGCGAGCCCCTTGCGATAGCGCGCGGTCATCACAATCAAATCACAGCCGCGTTCATTGGCCGTATTGACGATCGCGTCGTAGGGATGGGCGTTCGTCGCTACCAAGGTGTCGCAAGGCACATTCGCTGCGCCGGCGCTGGTCATGACGAATTCGAGAAAGCGCGCCGCATTCTGTTGCGCTTCCTCCTGAATCCTTTCCTCGGTGCCTGCATCGAAGCCCCCCTCGTAGGCGAGCATCATGTGATAGTCCGGGACCACATGGATGCCGGTGACCTTTGCGTTGCACAGCTTTGCCAATTCGATGCCGCGTTTGATCGCCTGCTCGGAGTGTTCGGTACCGTCCGTCGGCATGAGGATATGCTTGAACATAAGCCCTCCTATGGCATGTAGGTAGGTGTACCTCTTATAGCAGACGCGGATATAGGAAATTCAGTACCGGGCAAGATATGCCAACCACCAGAGCGCGGCAAGCTCTTTCCCTTACCCCATATTTAATAGAGCTTTCCCGTACGGCAGGTCAGGCGATGTCGGGTACCGGGTGATAGGTAAGTGGCAAGCTGGCGCGCCGGGGCCAGCTCACGAAAATCGAGCGGCAAAAACGACACAGACTACGATATATGGTTCCTACGCTTTCCATACAAGACTTACCGATTTGATCGGCGTGTATCGGCGTTCATCGGCGGCGAAAAAAACGCAGAAAGCGGAACGAATCTTGAGTCGTATCTGTGTTTATCTGCGTTTTTCTGCGGTTAATGTCGTTCCTGGTTTTTACAACACACTCTAGGCGGCGGTCAGCTTCTTCGTCGTGCCTTCGCGCTTCGCCTTGATTGCCGCCAGCACCTTCTCGGCCGTCGCCGGGAGCGACGCGATGCGCACGCCCACGGCATCGTGCACCGCGTTCAGGATCGCTGCTGCGGTCGGGACCGCGGTCGGCTCGCCCACGCCCTTGGCGCCGAACGGCCCGGTCGGGTCGAAGCTCGGCACGATGTCCACCTCGATCTCCGGCATGTCGAGCGAAGTGGGCATGATGTAGTTGGTGAGGTTTGGATTGACGAGACGGCCGTTCTTGTCGAACAGCATCTCTTCCTGGAGCGCGAAACCAATGCCCATCGAGATGCCACCCTCGATCTGGCCCTCGACCAGCATCGGGTTGATGGCGGTGCCGCAATCGTGCGCCGCGACAATGCGCAGCACCTCGATCTCGCCGGTCTCGTCGTCGACGTCCACTTCGGCGATCTGCGTCGCATAGACGTAGGTGCTGAAGGGTTTGCCTTGCCCGGTTTCCGGGTCCATGGCCACGGTCGGAGGGTTCCACGAGGCGCTGCCGATCGCCGGCTCGCCTATCACGACCTGGGCGCGGTGCGCGACCTCGCCGATGCCGAGGCAGCGCTGCGGGTAGCTCTTCACCTGGATCTTGCGGTCGCGCGCCTCGAGCTGGCTTGGCTTGACCCCAAGCATCGGCGCCGCAACGTCAAAGAGGATCAGCTTGGCCTTCTCGGCCGCCAGCCGGATGGCGTTGCCGGTGACGTAGGTCGTGCGGCTCGCGATCGCGCCGGTGTCCATGGGCGCGACGTCGGTGTCGCCCGAGACGATGTGAACGTCGTCCATCGCGATGCCGAGTTCCTCGGCCGCGATCTGACTCAGCACGGTGAGGGCGCCCTGGCCCGTCTCCACGGTTCCGGTGAGCACCGTGGCGGTTCCATCCTCGTTCACCTTGACCGTCGCCGCGCTGGGGTTGGCTGCGACCGTGAAGCCGATCGGATACCACATGCAGGCGATGCCGCGTCCACGCCGCTTCATGACCGCCCCTCTTTCCAGCCGAAGCGCTCCGCGGCCTTGAGCAAGGACTCCTTTACGACAACGCTATGCAAGACCTGGCCCGTGGGGCTCGCCGAGCCCTCGCCGAACGCGTTGCGCAGCCGGATCTCGAGTGGATCGATCCCGAGGGCCTTGGCGATGTCGTCCATGTGGGATTCGTAGGCAAAGCACACCTGCGGCGCGCCGAAGCCGCGCATCGCGCCGGTCATCGTCTTGTTGGTGTAGACGGTGTAGGCCTCGACCTGCAGGTTTTCGATGTTGTACGGGCCGGCAGAAAGAATCGCTGCCTTGCCGAGCGTGGTCTCGCTCCACGAGCAGTAGGCGCCGCCATCGAGCACCAGCCGCACCTTGCGCGCAATGATCTTGCCCTCCTTGGTCACCCCGGTCTTGTAGTCCATGATGATCGGGTGGCGCGTGGTGGTGGAGGTAAACTCCTCGCCGCGCGAGTAGACGCCCTTCACCGGTCGCCCGGTCTTTTTCGAGAGCAGCGCGAGCACCGGCTCCTGCGTGATCTCGTTCTTGCCTCCGAAGTTGCCGCCAACGATGGTGCCGACCATGCGGATGCGGTTCATTGGAACTTTTAGCGTGCGCGACATGTCTCCGCGCGCGAGCGTAATTCGGCCAATCGTGCACCAGACCGTCACGCGCCCGTTGGCATCCCAGTCAGCAATCGCCGCGTGCGGCTCGAGCGAGACGTGCTCGACCATCTGCGTGCTGAAGCGGTTCTCGAAGATGTGGTCCGCCTGCGCGAACGCCTGCTCGACGTCGCCCTTCTTGATGGTTTTCTTCGCGTAGATGTTGGTTTCGGTGTCATGGACCTTGGGCGAGTCGTCCTTGAGCGCCTCCAGCGGGTCGAAGACCGCCGGCAGTGGCTCGTATTCGACCTTGATCTTCTCGAGCGCGTCGAGCGCGATCTGCTCGGTCAGCGCTGCCACCGCCGCGACCCCGTCGCCCGCGTGGTAGACCCGCTCGCCAGCCAGCACCGGCTGATCCTGGAACGACGGGCCGAAGGAGTTGACCGGGATATCGCGCCCGGTCACCACGGCCATCACGCCCGGCATCGCCTCGGCAGCGCTGGAATCGATGCGCACGATGCGGCCCGAAGCGATCCCCGCGCGCTTGATCTTGGCGTGAAGCATGCCGGGAAACGACATATCGTCGATGTACTTGGTCTGCCCGAGCCCGTGCGCGCGCGCATCGGGCCGCGTGACGCGCTGGCCGACTGCCGGCGTCTGCAGGTTGACGTGCGGCACCAGCGTGTCGATCGGGTACGGAACGGCAGGGACGACAGCCGGCAAGCGCAGGTCCACGCCCGCTTCGCGCGGGGCATCGCGCACGACCGTCTTCTCCTCCTCCTTCCTCGTCTTCGTCTTCGTCTTCGTCTCAAAGGTATCTGGCATGTTCGCGGTTCCTTCTAACGGGCGGCTTGCACCGCTATCTCTTCGCGCAATTCGCGTTGTCTTTCGCTAACCGTGGTCGGGTCAGGCCCATTCGTCCCGGTTCCTCAAAACGTCTTCTTCCTGCGCCACCGCCTCGGCTGATCGCTCGGGAACATGAGCCCGCTCGCGTCAACGCCCAGATCGACGAACAGCTTCGCCAGCACGATCGCGCAGCTGTAGCCCTCCAGCACCGGCACTTCCCAGCCAAGCTCGGCCAGGCGTTTCTGTAGAAAGGATTGTAACCAGAATGCGTCCGAACACCCAAAGGTGATTACTTCGGCCCCGTCCTCCTCGATCGCGGCGACCGCTTCCGTCACGGCTCGTTCAACCGCCTCGGAGCGCTCGCCTTTGCGGGCCCGCTCGCGCTCGACGGCGATGGGAGTTTGCGCCTCGAGTCCCGGGCGGGCGTGATAAAAATTGATGTTCCGAATCGAGGCGCAACGGCCGGCGAAACCGTGCCGCACCACGAGATCACGGTAATACATGTTATGCACTTCGGTGAAATCGACGATGCTGAACTTGTTACCCAGCATCGAGGCGACGTGCATTTGGGAAAACGCGCACGAGCTCACCGGTATTCCATACTGGCGCGCAATCTCCCGCGACTCCATGAAGCCCGGCTCCCCGCCGCCGAGCAGCACGATGGCGTTGTACTTCCCGCTCTTACAGGCCTCGCGCACGATCGGCAGTCGTCCGGCCGCGACATAGCAGAACTCCTCGCGGGTCTCCACCGCCCAATCCCCATACGGCGCGATCGGGCCGCCGTGAAAGTCCCACTCGACGTCTTCGAGCAGATGCCTGATGTTGAGGTGATCCATCCGCATGCGCTGCTCCTTCGTGAGCGCATCCGAGTGATACGGGTCCGCAAAGCGGCTGCCTTGCGGCAGCTGAAACGGCTGGATGAACAGGAATCGGTACTTTTTGCTTGCGTCGGCCAAGACGGCACCACCTTTAATGCATTTTCACCACGACCTTGATCGCGTCCTCGATGCGCTGCGACGCGTACTGGATCGCGGTCGGCACCTCCTCGAAGGAAAAGGTGTGCGTGTGCAGGAGCTTTGCCGGAAAGCGCTTCTGCGCCATCAGTGCAGCGCCGCGGCGCGTGGCGCTTCGGCCCTCACCACGAATGCCGAACAGGTAGATGTTGTTGCTCACGAGGTGCGCCACGTCCACTGGCACCGGCTCGTGCGGGAACGCCACGAGGCAGATGCGCCCGCCGCGGCTGGCCATGTGCGCCGCGTCGTTCAGCGCATTGGGTGCACCCGAACATTCGAGCACGTAGTGAGCGCCACGGCCGCGCGTGATGCGCATGACCGCCTCGACCGCGTTCTCCCGGCTAACATCGATGACTTCATCGGCGCCAAGCGTGCGCCCTATATCGAGGCGCCGGCGGTCGCGCTCGGTGCCGGTGAGCACCACAGGGCTCGCGCCAAGCGCCTTCGCCATGCCCACGCCCATCAACCCGATCGGCCCCGGTCCCGTCACCACGACCGATTGACCGGCGATGAGTCCCCCAAGCACATCGAGCCCGTAGATCACGGTTCCCGCGGTGACAATGAGCGTGGCTTCCTCGTCGCTCATGTCGGCAGGCACGGGCGAGAGTGTGTTCACGTGGTTCACGGCGTATTCGGCGAAACCTCCGTCCGTGGTGAAACCGTTCGCGCGGTGGCCCTTATCGTGATCGCCGTAGTTCATCCCATAGTTGAGGCACGCGGTGTACATGCCCTCGCGGCAGCGCTCGCAGCGCCCGCAGCCCGCGTGAATCTCCACGGCGATGCGGTCCCCGACGTCGAATTCGTCTACGCCGGGGCCGAGCCGGACCACCGTGCCCATGTACTCGTGGCCGGGCGTGAAGTTCTTGTTGAAAGGCGTGCCGCCTTGCACTAGCGCAGGCGCGCCACGGCTGATGACTTCGAGATCGGTCCCGCAGACTGCGGTCGCGCCGATGCGCACCAACACTTCCGCCACACCGGGCTGCGGCACGGGCTTTTCCACGAGGCGCAGCTCATCGGGTCCGCCCAGGACCCACGCCTTCATCCGTTGCGGAATCTGAAGCTCGTTGGCTCGCGCGGGCACGCTCACGCCCGGTCCGGCTGCGCAACCGGCACCCGCTTCTCCTCGCGCAGCTCGCGCGCGGCATCCTGGATGGCGTCGATCATCTTCGTGTAGCCAGTGCAGCGGCACAGATTCCCCGCGAGCGCATCGCGAATCTCCAGCGCCGTCGGTTTCAGATTCTCGTCGAGCAGCGCCTTCGCCGACATGATCGACCCCGGCCCGCAAAATCCGCACTGCAGCGCCGCGCGCTCCTCGAACGCCCGCTGGATGGGATGCAGCCGGTCGCGGGAAGCAAGCCCCTCGATCGTGAGCACCTCACGCCCATCCACCTGGCCGGCGAGCATGAGACAGGAGTTGACCGCCAGGCCGTCGACGATCACCGTGCACGCGCCACAGTCGCCGACGTCGCAGCCGAGCTTCGACCCGGTCAGCCCAAGGTGCTCGCGCAGGAGCTGCAACAGCGTCGTCTCGGGTGGCACGGACGCCTTTCGCTCCTTGCCATTCACACGCAGCACGACATCGGTCATTTCCTGCTCTCCTTTTGATTGCGTTCGGCCACTGCCAACGCGCCTTCCAGCGAGCGCTTGGTGAGGACCGCAATGAGATCCCGCCGGTAGTCGGCCGATGCGCGGAAGTCGCTGATCGGCTTCGCCTCGCTGGCTGCGATGCGTCCTGCCTCCGCCATGGCCTCGGGCGTGACCTTTTTACCCGCGAGGTAGGCCTCGGCCTTGGGTGCGCGGATCACGACCGGTGCAACGGCCCCAAGCGCGATGCAGGGCTCGACAAAAACTTTCTTGACCGGATCGAGCCAGAAGCTCGCTGCAGTATTGACGAGCGCCAGCGCCTGGCCCTTGCGCAAGCCGAACTTCTGGAAGCCCGCCGGCTTGCCGAGATTCTTCTTGGGAATGACGATGTCCACCAGCAACTCGCCGGCCTTGAGCGCATTGCGGCGCGGCCCGACAAAGAATTCCGTCAGCGGAATCTCTCTTGACCCGGCGGGACCAGCAATCGTCACCAGCGCCTCCAGCGCAACCAGCGCCGGGCCGCTATCGAGCGAAGGCACTGCCGTTACCAGATTGCCGCCGAGGGTGCCAAGACTGCGAGTCTGGATCGCCCCGATGCTGTGCGCCGCGTCCACCAGCGCCGGGTACCGTTCCCGGATCTCGGGTGAGCGCATGATCTCGCTGTGCGTGGCGAGCGCGCCGATGACCAGTCCGCGATCGGTCACCTTGATGCCTTTCATGTCCGCGGCACGCGTGATGTCGATGACCGCGGAGGGCGCCTCCGGTACCGACTTGAGATCAACCAAGAGATCGGTGCCGCCGGCAAGGATCTTAGCCTTCGGCCCGTGTTCAGCCAGCAGCGCGACCGCGTGGCGCGCGTCCTTCGCAGTAACGTATTCGAAACCCTTCATCCGTCCTGCTCCGTTGCTCATTCTCAGCGAAATCAGCGCCGGACACCAACCCCGGAAACACCAAATTCTCTCTATTTTACCGGAACCTGAAGGAGAATTTCACCCTGATTGCCGTGGGGATTAAAATCGGCGTCTATGTCCTGTTCCTATTACGTTTACTATCGCGTCGATCCAGCGAAGGCAGACGCTAACGAGCCTCGAATTCGCGCACTGCTCGAGGACGTACGGAGAGCGACCGGCATTTCCGGGCGGCTGATGAAAAAACGCGGCGAGCCGAACCTGTTGATGGAGGTCTACGAGAACGTCGCCGACGAGTCCAAGTTCGAATGGGAGCTCGCCGAAGCCGTCGCCCGCCTGAAGATCCAGGAATATCTGCTCCCCGACACGCCGCGCCACATCGAGTGCTTCGAGGAGCCGTAAGATCGCGAGATCGGAAGGTCGTGAGATCGAAAAACCCGTCACGCCAGGAGGTAAGGCATCCTGACAGAACGCTGCTTCGCGCTCGCGCCCTCCTGCACTCACGCCCTCAGGTGAATCCGCTCTTGCCACCCGTCACTCGTCACCCATCACTCGTCACGTCTCACCAGCCATGTGCCTAATGCTCTTCGCCTGGCACGCCCACCCGGATTATCCGCTGGTGTTTGCCGGGAACCGCGACGAGGCCTACGAGCGTCCAAGCGCGCCCGCGGCTTTCTGGAACGATCAGCCGCGCTTCTTTGGCGGGCGTGACCTCGAAAAAGGCGGCAGCTGGCTCGGTCTTACCCGCTCGGGGCGAATCGCAGCGGTGACCAACTTTCGAGACGGACCACCGCACCGCAGCGCGCCGCGCTCGCGCGGAGAACTCGTCGCAGAATTCCTGCGGACCAACGCAGAGCCGCGTCTATATCTGGAGCAGGTCCATGCCGCGGGCGGGGAATACGGGGGGTTTAGTCTCATCGTCGGAGACCTAGCGCAGCTTTTCTACTGTGCCAACCGCGGCAATGGGTTCGAGGAGATTACACCCGGCGTGCACGGCTTGAGCAACCATCTGCTCGATACACCCTGGCCCAAGGTCAGAAAAGGCCGCGATCGCGTCGGCGCGCTACTCGGGCACGCGGAGGCCGATCTCATCGAGGGTCTGTTCGAGCTCCTCGCCGATCGCGCAGTGGCGCCGGATGTTGAACTGCCCCACACCGGCGTCGGCCTGCAACGCGAGCGCGAGCTGTCGCCCTGCTTCATCGCCGGCGAACGCTACGGCACGCGCGCCTCCACGGTGCTCCTGATCAGCCGCAACAACGAGGTTCTGTTCGTCGAGCGCACTTTTGGCCCGCGCGGCGCCCCGCGCGGCGAGACGGAGAATCGTTTTGTGCTCGATCCGCGAACGCGAAGATTATTAACCACGGAATCACACGGAATTACTCGGACGAAGACCTGAACCGGGAAGTGCGGCGGGGTGGAACAACAATTTCCGTGTGTTTCCGTGTGGTTCTGTGGCTGTCTTGTTGTTGGGATAGCTTCTAGTCTCAAGTCACGTTCTATCCAGAAAACTGCGGGACATCTCGACGTGGGGAATCCCCGCGTCCATGAATTCCTCCCCGTGGGCCTCGAAGCCATGCCTCGCGTAGAACGCCATGGCGCGAGTTTGCGCGTGCAGCTTAACCATGGCGAATCCCTTCTGGCGGGCAAGCTGCAGAAAATATTCGAGCAGGGCGCTGCCTGCGCCCTGCCGCCGCCAATCTCGCAAAACAGCCAGCCGCCCAATACGGCCATCAGGCAGGAGTCGGCCGGTTCCGACCGGCGTCTGGTCCGGGACATACACCAGAGCGTGCTCACAGCGCTCATCCTCCCCGTCCCACTCAAGCGCCAACGGCACGTGCTGCTCTTCGACGAAGACCTTCATCCGAATGGCGCACAGCGTCCCGGCATCGGTGGCCCAGATGGCCGGCTTGACGGTAAATCGGGGTTTTTGGGTCACGGGTGCCATTATAATTGCCGTTAAATGCGGACGCTGCGCGCCGCATTAACTGCGCGCGGTGGAACGGACATCAGACGTGCCGCTCACCGCGCGCATCATTGACCTGTGAACGACCCAAGACGGACGTGATTAGCTCTGGACATGCAAGACTCATAGGAATGGCGGCGGACGCTGCGCGCCGCTTTAACTGCGCGCGGTGGAACGGACCCTGTGCGCGCCGCTCACCGCGCGCGGATCACTCACACCTGAATCGCATTAGGCTGAGACGAGTGGGAATGGAGACTCAAGGTAAGAATCAGAAAGGCAGACGCTTTGCGCCGCTCTCAACGCGCGAATCGGAGCGAACATCAATTTCGATCAAGATCCTCCCGCGAACAGCTTCATGAAGAATCTTTGGAACGATGCTGAGGCGAAAAGCTTCAAAGGCGACCTGGGCTTGAGGGTGTACACCTCGCGCCTGCTCGGGCGGGATGCGTCGCTCGTCTTGCACGGCGGGGGCAACACCTCGGTCAAGATCCGGGAGCGCAATCTCGTCGGCGCGGAAGAAGACATCCTCTATGTCAAAGGCAGCGGGTGGGACCTCGAATTCATTGAGGAAGCCGGTTTTTCGCCGGTGCGTCTGTCGCATCTGCTGAGGCTCGCGCAGCTCGAAGCCTTGAGCGACCCGGAGATGGTCAACGAACTGGTCACGCACATGACGCGGGCGTCGGCGCCGGCGCCGTCCGTCGAGACGATCTTGCACGCGATTCTGCCCCATCGTTACGTGGACCACACCCACGCCGACGCGGTGTTGTCGGTAACGAATACCGCGGACGGCGAAGCACGGATTCGGGAGATTTACGGCGACCGGGTCGTGGTGATTCCGTACATCATGCCGGGTTTCGATCTGGCGCAGCTTTGCGCGCGCCGCTTTCCTGCCGCGGCTGGACCGAACACGATCGGGATGGTGCTCATGAACCACGGCGTGTTTTCCTTCGGGGCCACCGCCCGTGAATCCTATGAGCGGATGATCACGCTGGTGCAGCTGGCCGAGGATTACCTCGACCGGAAGCATGCGTGGTCGCTGCCGGCGCCCAAGGACGGCTCGGCGAATGGCGCGATTCGTGGCGATCTCGCGACATTGCGGCACGATATCTCCGCCATTGCCGGCGTTCCCCTCGTGATGCGGTGCCACGGCGACGCCCGCCGCCTCTCGTTCGCAGAGCGTCCCGATCTGTCTCGCATCGCCCAGGGCCCGGCGACGCCCGACCACGTGATCCGCACCAAGCGGCTGCCCCTGATCGGCCGAGACGTCGCGGCCTACGTCAAGGACTACCGCGCTTATTTCAATGAGCATGCCCCCCATACGAAGGAACCCAAAACGATCCTCGATCCTGCACCGCGCGTCGTCCTCGATCCGGCGCTGGGCATGTGCGCACTCGGCCGCACGGCCAGGGACGCCGGCATCGTGTCCGACCTCTACACGCACACCATGGACGTTATCGAACGCGCAGAGTTGCTAGGCGGCTTCCGTGCGCTTCCTGCAAAGGATATTTTCGACGTCGAATACTGGGATCTGGAGCAGGCCAAACTGCGCAAGGGCGCGAAGCCGCCGGTGTTTGCCGGCGAAGCCGCGCTCGTGACCGGCGCCGCGTCGGGCATCGGCAAAGCCTGCGTCGCGGCCCTGCTCTCGCGCGGTGCCGCCGTCATCGGCCTCGATCTCAATCCGGCCATCGCAACGCTTCACCAGCGCGCAGACTTCCTCGGGATTCAATGCGACGTCACCCGAGAGTCCGGGATCCGAGACGCGCTGGAGGCGGGGGTGCGCGCCTTTGGAGGGCTCGACATGCTGGTGCTGAACGCCGGCGTCTTCCCGGCCGGCACGAAACTGGCGGAGCTCGGGATGGACGAATGGCGCAAAGTCATGCAGGTCAACCTCGACGCCAATTTCATCCTGCTGCGCGAATGCCACGGGCTGTTGGGGCTCGCGCCGCGCAAGGGCCGTGTCGTTGTCGTCGGGTCAAAGAACGTTCCCGCCCCGGGCCCAGGCGCCGCCGCTTATTCGGCCTCGAAGGCAGCGCTCAACCAGCTCGCCCGCGTCGCCGCGCTGGAATGGGGCGCGGACGGGATCCGCATCAACACGTTGCATCCCGACGCCGTATTCGACACCGCGAGCTGGACCGATGAAGTGCTGCAGGCGCGCGCCGCCCATTACCGTATAACCGTGGAGGAGTACAAGCGCCGCAACGTTCTCAAGACCAACGTCACCAGCGGCGACGTGGCCGAGCTCGCGGCTGAAATGTGCGGTCCGGCTTTTGCCAAGACGACCGGCGCGCAGGTGCCGGTGGACGGCGGAAACGAGCGCGTCATCTAGAACCAGTGACCGGTGACCCGTGACCACTGACCGGAAAAAGTGATGGGTACTGGTGATGAGAGATGGTGATGATTAGTGGTGATGGAAGACGTTGCGCTCGTTTTTTATTACGACTTTGCATTATCATTTTCTATCACCATTATTCACCACTCGATTAAGTACCATCGGCGTTCATCGGCGGCAAGATTCCTGGTTCTAAACGAAACTCGGCTTACGATTCACGATTCACGGCAAGGAACCGAAAGTGGCAGCGTTTGAAACGCTCCGTTGGCGAGACGGGCGGCTGTTGCTGATCGACCAGCGCCTGTTGCCCGCCGAGGTTCGCTACGTCGCGTGCGACAGCGCGCGGGCGGTGGCTGACGCGATACGCAACATGACGGTGCGCGGCGCGCCAGCCATCGGCTGCGCCGCGGCCTATGGCGTCGCACTCGAGGCCCAGCGTCTGGCCGCCGCCGGCAGCGCGTCGTTCGCCGCCACCCTGGAGCAGGGTTTCCGGACGCTTTCGGAAAGCCGCCCGACTGCGGTCAATTTGTTCTGGGCGCTCGAACGCATGCGCCGCAAATGGGATGAGAACCGCAGCGCGCCCCCGGCGCAGGTCGCCGCCGCGCTACTGGGCGAGGCCAACTCGATCCGGGATGAGGATGTGCGACTGAACCGCCAGATGGGCGAGCACGGAGCGGCGCTGCTCGGTGACGGCATGCGCGTCCTGACCCACTGCAACGCCGGCGCACTCGCCACGGCGGGACACGGCACGGCTCTCGGCGTGATTCGTTCCGCGATCGCCGCCGGAAAAAACATCCACGTTCTGGCCGACGAGACACGGCCTTTCCTGCAGGGCGCCCGGCTCACCGCGTGGGAGTTGATGCAGGACGGCATCGACGTTACGCTGATTGCCGACAACGCGGCGGGCCATCTCATGCACCGTGGCGAGATCGACGCGGTGATCGTGGGCGCGGACCGGGTCGCCGGCAACGGCGACGTCGCGAACAAGATCGGCACCTACAGCGTCGCCGTGCTCGCGCAACGGCATGCGATCCCGTTCTACATCGCCTGCCCGCTCTCGACGATCGACCTCGGCATCGCGTCGGGCGCAGACATTCCGATCGAGGAGCGCGGGCCGGATGAAGTCCTCGGCTACGGTGAGTTGCGGTGGGCCCCTGCCGAGGCCGCTGCGCGCAATCCGGTTTTCGATGTCACGCCGGCTGCGCTCGTGACTGCGCTGATCACCGAGAAGGGCGTGCTCGCCCGCCCCGACCGCGCGACGATCAGCACGCTGTTCAAATGATGCCGGGCCGCGCATGTCGTTTCGTGCTGGCCCTCCTGGGAGCATTGTCTTTTGCCCTCGGGGGCTGCGCCGGCACTTATTTCCGTGACGCCGGACAACCCCCCGCGGCACCGGTCCAACACGACCTTGCCCGGCTGCCGTTCTCCGAATACTGGAGCGGTATCGTTTTCAACGGCGAGAAAATCGGCTTCACCCGATTCGCCGTCGAGCCTGCCACCGACGCGCCCGGAAGTTATGTGATCCACTCGGAGGCGTCGTTCGTGCTGCGCTTCATGGGCATCGAGAAGAAGGTAACGCTCAAGGCAGTCGATACGGTTGGCGCCGATCTCTCCCTCGTGCGTTTTAGCTACGACTATGGCATCGACGGCAGCAACCTCAAGGTCGAGGGCGGCCGCCGCGGCAGTGAGCTGGTTGCGACCGTCATCACGGGCGGCAGCCCCACCGAGCAGCGCCTGCCGGTCGAAGGCAAGCTCTACCCTTCCAGCGTCATCGCGCTCTATCCGGTAGTGCATGGGCTCAGCGTGAGCCGCGAATTCGCCTTCCGCGTCTACAACGGCGAAACGCAGTCGCTCGCGGACGTGACGCAGAAGATTGTGGCCTACGAGAACAGCGAATTCTTCGAAGGCAGCGCTTTCAAGGTCGAGACTAGTCTCGGGCCGCACAGCGCGACCACGTGGATCGATCATCAGGGGCGCCCGGTGTTCGAGCTCGCTATGAGCGGAGTGATGATCTCCGCGTTGGAAGAACCCGGAAGAGCCAAGCGCTACGTAGCGTTGGCAGCCCTTAACAAGCAGGAAAGCCTCATCGATTTCAGCATCGTGCGCCCCGACACATCCATCACCAGCCCGCGCGACGTTTCGCAGATGAAAGTGGCACTGAATGGGATGAAGCAGCTGCCGCCGTCGGACCGCTCCCAGCATTGCGTGCGGGCACCGGGCGAGACCGTGTGCGAAATTCGGCGCTCCGCCCCAGGGGCGGACCCGGTGCCAGCGGACCCGCGCTATCTGAGCCCTTCGATCACCGTGCAGAGCCACGATCCGTCCATACGCCGCACAGCGTGGCAAATCGTCGCTGGCGAAGACTCACCCGATGCGCGCGCCGCGCGCATCGTCCACTGGATGGATGCCAATGTCGAGAAAGCGCCCATCGATGTCTTTTCCGCGCTCGATGTGTTCGAAAAGCGCAAAGCGGAATGCCAGGGCAATGCCTACCTCTATACGGCGCTGGCGCGCGCGGCAGGCATTCCCACCCGTATGGTGAGCGGCCTCGCCTACTCGAAGGACTTCGACGGATTTCTCTACCACAGCTGGGCCGAAAGCTTTCTTGACGACCGCTGGGTCGCAGTCGATCCGACTTTCGGGCAGACGACCGCCGACGCCACACACATCAAGCTGCTAGAGGGCGAGACGCTCGCCGACCTGATGCCGATGATCGAATGGGTGGGGAAACTGAAGATTCGGGTGCTCGCGGCCGAGCACTAGGAGTTTGTCGGACTTACCGCCGACAAACTCCTTAAGCAAACGACAGGTTGCTCGAACTCATGTTTCGTGAACGGTGAATCGTGAGCCGGCACGGATTTTCGCGTGAAGTCACTTGTCTTTGTTAAGGATTGACGCGCATCAGAGCGTCAATCCTCCGCTGACCTCGATCACCGCGCCGTTGATGTAGCTCGCCTCGTCCGACGCGAGGAAGGCGAAGGTGTTGGCAATCTCCTCGGGACGCGCCAGACGGCCCAGCGGCACCCGGTCTTCGAGAGCCTGCAGCACCTTCTCCGGAATCTTTCCGAGGATGGGCGTGGAAACAAATCCCGGGCAAACCGCGTTGGCGCGAATTCCCTTGCGCCCGAGTTCGCGCGCCCAGGTCTTCACCATGCCGATGACACCGAACTTGCTGGCGGCGTAATTGGTCTGGCCGAAGTTGCCATAGATGCCGACGATCGAGGACGTGTTGAGGATCACGCCCGAGTTTTGCTTGAGCATGACATCCACCACCACCCGGGTGCAGTTGTAGACGCCCTTGAGATTGATGTCGATCACCGAGTCGAACTGCTCGTCGGTCATGTTCTTGAGGGTGCTGTCCTGGACGATGCCCGCGTTATTCACCAGGCAGTCGATCCTCCCGTAACGCGTGACAACCGACTCCACCATATGGGAAATACTGGCCTTGTCGCGAACGTCGACCGCGAAGCCGGCGGCATCGCCGCCCGCCGCGACCACCAGGCCAGCGGCTTCCTGTGCCAGGTCCGCGTTGATGTCGCAGACCGCGACCTTCGCGCCCTCCCGGCCAAACTTGAGGGCGGTCGCCTGCCCAATGCCCCTGCCAGCGCCCGTGATCACCGCTACCTTGTCTCGTAGCCTCATTCGCCGCCTTTCTCCGAAATACCACACGAGGAGTGGTTGCGGTGCACAATCTAGCGGATATTGGCGCGATGCACAATGATTTGGTTTAAAGCCCCTAGGTATAGGGACGTGGTTTGTGATAAATGCCACTTATTGGGCCTGCAGAACCGTTTTCCGCGCGAAACCAATATTTATATAATACTTTAAATTAAACATATATCATCATGTTTATAAATTTATTATTACTTCAGTTCCAACTTGACGCGATCGAACAAATCCATGACATCCTGGTTGTGCATTCGAATGCAGCCGATGGACCTGGGCTTGCCCATCTCGACCGAGTCGGGACTGCCGTGGATATAGATGTAACGGCGCATCGTATCGACGTTCCCCAGCCGGTTAAAGCCGACCTCGCAGCCCGACAACCAAAGAATGCGCGTCAGGATCCAATCGCGGCCGGGAAATCGGGCCGCCAGTTCCGGTCGGTGGATTTCGCCAGTGGGCCGACGCTCAACGAATATGGCGTTGCTAGGCTGACCCGCCCCGATCTTGGCCCGAATGACATGCCGTCCGCGAGGCGTGCAGTAGCTGCCGCTGGCCTCGCCTACGCCATTCTTGGAGGTCGAGACCCGATAGCGCTTAATGAGGTCGCCATCATCGCTCAATAGATCAAGATCTTGTAGAGCTATATTAATGTCTATTCTAGGCATCAGCGGGACTGCCGCGGCGGGCACTAAAGAACGCCTGTAGCAAGTCACGGGCGGCGTCGGGCAGCACGTTGCCGATAACTTGCGTATGGTGATTCAAACGGGCATCGCCAAACAGGTCGATCACGCTTCCACACGCGCCCGTCTTCGGATCCCGCGCGCCGTAAACGACGCGGCCGATGCGGGCGTGCATGATTGCTCCCGAGCACATGACACACGGCTCCAGGGTCACGAACAAATCGCAGCCCGGGAGACGGTAGTTGCCAAGACGGGTGGCCGCATCGCGTAACGCCACCATCTCGGCATGCGCACTCGGGTCCCGGCTCGAGATCGGGTGGTTGTAGCCGCGGCCCACGACCACGCCGTCCTTTACCACCACGGCACCCACCGGCACCTCTCCTGCTTCGGCTGCGCGCCTTGCCAAGGCAAGCGCTTCGTGCATGAAAGTTTCGTCGCTCATTACCACTCAATCATCAACGGCGCTTGCAAACCCTTCTCGCGTATAGAGCCATTTTTCCGCGACCAGTATTTTTACCGTCAGATTTACCGTCAACTGCATCGGATACCCCGAATTAGCATTCAGGATCTATCGCCTGCTATCGATGACAATCGGGGGATCCGACAAGAGTAACCCTTCGGGACCGAGCGCCAACGACGAAGTGGAGCGCCCGCAGGTTGCGGCGCCGCTTCAGTTGAGCCTCCATAACGCGAAGTTGAGCATGCAAGCGAACGCGACCCACGCGGCATAAGGCGCAAGCAACCATCCCGCCAACCGATCGATGCGCCAGAATAGCACGGCGTTGACCGCGATCGCGGCAAGCAAGAGAACGATCTCGACCAGCGCGATTCCGATCATGCGGCCGCCGAAAAATAGAAACGACCACGCGAGGTTGAGCGCGAGTTGTGCCGCGTATGCCGCCATCCCGGCGCGGGCGCCCGCAAGGCCGCACCTCCGCCAGACGCGCCAGCCCGCCAGTGCAATCATGAGATACAGCAAGGTCCAGACCGGGGCGAACACCCAGTCGGGCGGATTGAAAACCGGCTTCTGCAGCGTCCGATACCAGGTGCCGACACTGTCCGCCGTGACCCAGCCGCCGATCGCCGAGATGGCCAGGCAAAGCGCCACGAACGCGCCCAAGCCAAGCAGATCGCCAACGCGCGTTCGAATCCTGTTGTTGCTCATCGCGCCTTCACCGCCCCGTAGCGCGCGAGGGTGCGCTGCCGGGCTTCCTCATGGCGCACGACCGGCGCCGGGTAGTCGCCGCCGATCGCGCATCCGGCCGCCTGCTGCTCGAGCGGTGCCATCTCCCATGGCGCGTGAACGAGCTTGTCCGGCACGCGCGCGAGTTCCGGTACCCAGCGCCGGATGTACGCGCCCTCGGGATCAAAGCGCCGAGACTGCGTCACTGGATTGAAGATCCGGAACCAGGGCTGCGCATCGCAGCCGGTTGAGGCGCACCACTGCCAGCCACCGTTGTTCGCGGCAAGATCATAATCGAGCAGCTTATTGGCAAAGTAGCGCTCCCCGCGACGCCAGTCGACCCCCAGATCCTTCACCAGAAACGACGCGGTCACCATGCGCAGCCTATTATGCATCGCGCCCGTCGCGTTCAGTTCCCGCATCGCCGCATCGACGAGCGGATAGCCGGTGCGCCCTTCGCACCAGGCGCGAAACCCCGCCTCGTCATTCTCCCACTGCAAATCATCGTAAGCGCGCCGGAACGCATGATCGACCACGTCCGGGCGCGCGGCGAGGATGGCGAAGTAGAACTCGCGCCAGATCAGCTCGGAGAGCCATGTTTCCGCGCCTGCGCTGTGGCGCGCACGCGCGTGACGCACCAGTTCACGGATTGAGACGGTACCGAAGCGCAGGTGCACGGAGAGTCGCGAAGTCCCTGCCAGCGCCGGAAAATCGCGCCGCGCGGCGTAACGGGCGAGGCGTTTGCGGAACGCCTTCCAGAGTCGCGCTCCGCCGGACATTCCAGCCGGCAGCGGAGGCTCGGCTTGCTCGAAGCGCAGCGCCTCAAGTGCCGGCATGGGTTCCGCACGAGCCGGCGCCAGGCGCAGGGCCAACCGCTCGATTTCGAGCGGCGCGAAATGCCGCGGCTCAAGCTTCGCGAGCCACGCCCTCTTGTACGGCGTGAACACCGAGAAGGCATCGCCCGAGCGGGTGCGCACCTCGTCGAGTTCGAAGATCGCCTGATCCTTGCGCGTGCGGAAGTCGATCCCGGCCTCGCGCAGCCGCTCCGCGACCTCCGCGTCGCGCGCAATCGCCAGCGGCTCGTAGTCGCGGTTGGCGTACACGGCGACCACGCCGAGACTGCGCGCAAGGCGCGGGATCGCGTCACGCGCGCGCCCGTGCAACACGTGCAATCCTCCGCCCCGCGCCTCGAGAGACGCTTTGAGCTCGCGAACGCTTTCCCAGATGAAAGTCACACGCCGGTCGGCACTCGAGCCAAGCGCGTCGAGGATCTCGGTATCGAACACGAAAGCGCAATGAACCGCGCGATGGGCCTCGAGCGCAGCGTGCAGCGCCGCATGGTCATAGTCCCGCAGGTCGCGGCGGAACCAGACCAGCGCGCCCGGGCCGGCCTGTTCAGCGCCCGACATGCACGCCGCCCTTCTTCAGCCAGTCGATCGTATATGTTTTGTACAAGTTATAGTTATACATATTCTTGACTCTGATATCAGTATTGTATAATATCTGTATAGGTTTTTAAAGAACTAGGTACAACGTCATGCCGAGCGCTGACGCAGAACAGATCCCCATCCGCACCATCGCCTCCCTGACCGGGGTCAATGCCATCACGTTGCGCGCCTGGGAGCGTCGCTACGGATTCATTCGCCCCTTGCGCACGGCCAAGGGGCATCGCCTCTTCACGCACGAGCATGTCGAGCTGATCCGCCGCGTGCTCGCGCTCGCCGAACGGGGCGTGCCGATCAGCCAGGTGCGCGAGGTGCTCGACGCTGAGCCGAAGACGCGCCAGAGGACCCGGGTCCGCGGCCCGTGGCGCGAATACCTTGACCGTATGGCGGCGGCAATCGCGCGCTTCGACGAGCTGGAGCTCGACCGGGTCTACGACGAGGCACTTTCGGTGCACTCGATCGATCGCATTACCAGAGAACTTGTCCTACCGTTGCTTCTACATCTCGGTGAGCGCTGGAACCGCATTTCCGGGAGCGTCGCCGAGGAGCACTTCTTCGCCACGTATCTGCGCAGCAAGTTAGGGGCGCGCCTTCAGCACCGCATGCGTTATGCCGGCGGGCCGCGGCTCGTCGCCGCCTGCGCGCCCGGCGAGCAGCACGAGATTGGGCTGCTTTTGTTTGCACTCGAAGCCCACAACGCCGGGCTGCGTACGGTGCTGCTCGGGGCGGATACCCCGCTGGAGGAAGTCGCCATTGCGCAGCGGCGATCGGGCAGCGACGCGATCGTTATCTCCTCGTCCGTCGATCCAGAGCCCGGGCTGCTTGAGCGCGCCCTGCCCAAGCTCGTGCGGCAGGCTGGCGTGCCCGTATTTGTGGGCGGTGGTACCGCTACGCGCCACCGGCAGGCAGTCGCGGCCGCGGGCGCCACCGCCCTCGGCGTCGAGCTCGAAGACGGCGTGCGCCTTATCGTGGCCAATCTTAATACCAAGGGGTTCCAATCATGAGTCAGGCCACACAACTGGCGATCAACTGGGTCGAGCAGGGCCTCGTCCCCGACGCCGTCATTCGTACTGGCATCCGCCGGCTCTGCGAGCAGCGGTTGAAGGAACTCGGCGCCGGCGACTGCGAGAAGGCTGCACTAATCGCGGAATCGTTCGTGCGCTCAATGGACGCGTCCGACATCGCACCGGTGCCCCACCTTGCCAACGAGCAGCACTACGAGGTGCCCGCAGAATTTTTCGCACTAGCGCTCGGCCCGCGCCGCAAGTACAGCAGCGCATGGTGGCCCCAGGGCACGACTAATCTCGCGAAAGCCGAGGTGATGGCTCTCGCTGCAAGTTGCGAACACGCCCAACTTGCCGATGGACAGGCAATCCTGGAACTGGGATGCGGCTGGGGCTCCCTCACGCTCTGGATGGCAGAGCGCTACCCGAACAGCCGTATTACCGCGGTATCGAATTCGCATTCGCAACGCGCCTGGATCGTCAGCCAGGCCGAAGGCCGCGGACTGCGCAATATCGAGGTGATCACGGCCGACATGAATCGTTTCGTCGTAGACAAGCGCTTCGACCGCGTCGTTTCGGTCGAGATGTTCGAGCACATGCGCAACTGGCGCTCGCTCTTTGCGCGGGTGCACGACTGGCTTAACCCCGAGGGGCGTTTCTTTATGCACGTCTTCTGCCATCGCTCGACGCCCTACGCTTTCGTCGACACCGGCCCGTCCGATTGGATGAGCCGGCATTTTTTCTCCGGCGGCATGATGCCGAGCGACGAACTCGCTCTGCGCTTCCAGGACACGCTGCGCTTGCTGAAGCGCTGGCGCTGGGACGGCCGGCACTACGAGAAAACCGCCAACGCATGGCTCGCGAATGTGGATGCCCGTCGCGCCGAGGTCTTGCCGGTGCTCGCGGCAACCTACGGGGACGCGAACGCCGCCCAGTGGCTGCAGCGCTGGCGCATCTTCTTCATGGCCTGCGCCGAGTTGTTCGGCTACCGCGACGGGCAGGAATGGTGGGTGAGTCACTACCTGTTCGAGCGTCCGGCGCGTTGAAGACCGGCCGCACATCACCCCAGTTCACTCGCATGACACTCTTCGTCAACTTCGTGCTGTTCCAGATTGGCTGGTTCGCCTGCGTGCTTGGCGCGGCGCACGGCCTGCCCTGGATCGGCGCGCTCGCCGCGGCTGCGATCATCGGATTGCACCTCGCGCGTGCAACGCAACCTAAGCTGGAGCTGGCTCTCGTCGCGGCAGCGGCCGTGCTTGGCGCGTTATTCGAGACCTTCCTCGTGCAGGCCGGGTGGGTTCGGTTCGAGACCGGCGTGCTCTTTGAGGACATGGCCCCCTACTGGATGGTCGCCCTGTGGGCCATTTTCGCCACCACGCTCAACGTCTCGCTCCGATCGCTGCGTCCGCACCTCGGGCTCGCGGCGCTTCTCGGGGCTGCCGGTGGTCCCGCCGCCTACTACGCGGGAGCTCGGCTTGGTGCGCTTGAACTCCCCGCTGCGGGGATTGCGCTCGGAGCGATCGGCATCGGCTGGGCGATTCTTACACCGGCGCTGCTCCGCGCCGCGCGCCGTCTCGACGGCTACGCGCAGCCATGACCACAATCACGCTTTGGTTGACTGCCCTGCCCGCCCTCCTCGGAATGGCGCTCGTCGTCTGGGCCATCGCGACCGCGCGCCGCAACGCCGGGATCGTGGACATTTTCTGGTCAGTCTTCTTTTTGGCAGGCGCGGCGGTGTACGCGGCCGCAAGTTCCGTGCTGGAAGCACGCGCACTCTTGGTGCTGCTACTCGTTAGCGGCTGGGCGCTGCGCCTTTCGGTCTACCTCGCCGCGCGCAACTGGAACGCGCCGGAGGACCACCGCTACCGTGCCATCCGGGAGCGCAACGACCCCGGTTTCGCCTGGAAGAGCGTGTACCTCGTCTTCGGCCTTCAGGCGGTGCTCGCCTGGCTGATATCGGCGCCGCTCGCCGCCGCGATCGGCTCCGGGTCTGCCATCGGTGCGCCCGATGTTCTTGGCGCCGGGCTCGCGCTATTCGGCATCATCTTCGAAACGCTCGCCGACGCGCAGCTCGCGCGCTTCAAGGCCGAACCCGCGAATGCCGGCCGCGTCATGGACCGCGGCCTGTGGCGCTATACCCGGCACCCCAATTACTTCGGCGAATTTTGCGTCTGGTGGGGTCTTTACGGAATCGCGCTCGGCGCGGAAGCGTGGTGGACGGTGTTCTCGCCGCTTCTCATGACGGTGCTGCTGCTCAAGGTCTCGGGCGTCACGCTCCTCGAGAAGGACATCGGCGAGCGGCGCCCCGCGTACCGCGACTACGTGTCGCGCACCAACGCGTTCTTCCCCGGACCGCCGAGGCAAGCCTGATGCGATCGCTGCTCGCCGCATTCCTGCTCGTCAATGGCATGGCCGCCGCGCACGCCGAGCTGAACACCTGGAAATTCCGCGTGCTGCTCGACGACCGTGAAATCGGGCGCCATCAATTCACCCTGCGCAGCGCCCGCGAGGAGCGCGAGCTGCGCAGCGAGGCGCGGTTCGATGTGCGCGTGCTGTTCGTCAGCGTCTACAGCTACGTCCATGAAGCGATCGAGCGCTGGAACGGCAATTGCCTGCAGTCGCTCGTCTCACGCACGGAAACCAACGGCGAGAGCCAATCGGTGAGCGCAGCTGTGCGCGGGAACCGCCTCACGGTCGAGCGATTCGAAAGGCGCGACGAGCACGAAGGCTGCGTCATGAGCTTTGCATACTGGAACCCGCAGATCCTTAACGCGCACCGCCTGTTGAACAGCCAGACGGGCGAGCTGCTGCCGGTGACGGTCGCGCCGCAGGGCGAGGAAACGATCAAAGTGCGCGGCCAGCCGCTCACTGCGCAGCGTCACCGCTTGAGCGCGCCACAGCTGACCATCGATCTGTGGTACGCCGGCGGCGAGTGGGTCGCACTGGAATCGCCGGCCAAAGGCGGGCGGCGGCTGCGCTATGAACTGATGTGAAGCGCAGCCTGCCGTGACCCCTCGCGCCGTGTTCGTCGCCGTGTTGCTCCTTGCGGGCTGCCAGAGCGTGCAGCATCCGCCGCTCGCCCTCGCGCCGAGCGTGGATCTCGCACGCTTCATGGGCGACTGGTTTGTGATCGCGAACATTCCGACCTTCATCGAGGATGGCGCACATAACGCGGTCGAGTCCTACCGACTCGCTGCCGACGGCACGATCGAGACCACGTTCACGTTCCGCGCGGGCGGCTTCGACGGCGAGTCCAGGCGCTACACCCCTCGCGGATTTGTGCAGGACGGCACCTCGAATGCGGTCTGGGGTATGCAGTTCATCTGGCCGGTGAAGGCCGACTACCGGATCGCATACCTGAATCCGGACTACACCCAGGCGGTTATCGGCCGCGAAAAGCGAGACTACGTCTGGATCATGGCGCGCACGCCGCAAATGCCCGAGACCGATTACCAGCGCATCCTGCAGTTCCTGGCGGGCCAGGGCTACGATGTGTCGCGCATCCGCAAGGTGCCACAGCGCTGGGACGGGCGCCCCGCAAAAGCCGGAGGTGCGCTGTGATGCCCTCCCGCATCGCCACCGCGCTGCGGCGCTGGGTGGACAGCGGCGCGGCGGAAACGCTGGCTGGCACTGGCGACGAGCGCCGCATCGACTGGCCGCGGGTGGTGCCCTTCGTCCTGCTGCACGCGGGCTGCCTCGGCGCGCTCTGGGTCGGCGCGAGCACCATCGCGGTGGGCGTCGCCGCGGCGCTATTCCTGCTACGCATGTTCGCGGTGACTGCGTTCTACCACCGCTACTTCTCGCATCGCGCCTTCCGCACCTCGCGCGCGGCACAGTTCGCCTTCGCGCTCCTCGCGGCGTCGGCGGTGCAGCGCGGGCCGCTGTGGTGGGCTTCGCACCATCGTCATCACCACTTGCATTCGGATCGCCCTGACGACAGCCACTCCCCTCACGTGCACGGATTTCTCTGGAGTCACCTCGGGTGGTTCCTGGCGCGCGAGAACTTCGCAGCGCGGCTCGACCTCGTGCCGGATCTCGCGCGCTATCCGGAGTTGCGCTGGCTCGACCGGTTCGACGTGGCGGTGCCGGCGCTGCTCGCCGCGGCGCTCTACGGCCTCGGCGCCTGGCTCGAGCAGGCGGCACCCGAGCTCGGCACGAGTGGCGCCCAGCTCGTCGTTTGGGGCTTTTGCATCTCCACAGTCGCGCTCCACCACGCCACCTTCACCATTAATTCGTTCGCGCACCGGTTCGGCGCGCGGCGCTACGCAACTCGCGACGACTCCCGCAACAATCTCTGGCTTGCTCTGCTCACGTTCGGCGAGGGCTGGCATAACAACCACCACCACTTCCCCGGTGCTGCGCGCCAGGGCTTCTACTGGTGGGAAGTCGACCTGAGCTATTACGGGCTGCGCCTGCTCGCCGCACTCGGCCTCATTTGGGACCTGCGTTGCGTGCCTTTCGCTGTGCGCGAGTCGCGCCGCAATCCGCCTAAGGAGGTCCGGGCATGAAGATCGCCATCATCGGCAGCGGTATCGCGGGTAATGTCGTCGCGCACCGCCTGCATCGCGCGCACGACATCACCGTGTACGAGGCGGCGAGCCATATCGGCGGCCATACCCACACGCACAGCGTCGAGCAGGCCGGACGCCGCTATGAAGTCGACACTGGCTTCATCGTCTTCAACGACCGCACCTACCCCAACTTCATCGCGCTGCTCGACGAGCTTGGCATCGCCTCGCAGGAAAGCAGCATGAGCTTTTCGGTGCGTAACGAAGCGAGCGGCCTGGAGTACAACGGCACGACGCTCAACACGCTGTTCGCCCAGCGCCGCAACCTGCTGCGGCCGTCGTTCCTCGGCATGATCCGCGACATCCTGCGCTTCAACCGCGAAGCCCCGGCGCTGCTCGCCGAGCCCGGCGGTGAGCTGCCCCTCGGCGAGCTGCTCGCTCGCGGGCGCTATGGCCGCGCATTCGTCGAGCACTACATCGTGCCCATGGGCGCCGCGATCTGGTCTACCGATCCCGCTTCGATGCTGGCATTTCCGGCGCGCTTTTTCGTGCGCTTTCTCCACAACCACGGCATGCTCAGCGTGAACGACCGCCCGCTCTGGCGCACCGTCCGCGGCGGCTCGGCGCGCTACGTCGAGCGGCTTACGGCGCCGTACCGCGACCGCATCCGCCTCGACACGCCGGTGCAATGGGTGCGGCGGCTTCCGGGCAGCGTCATCGTCAAGGCGCGCGGGCTCGAGGCCGCCCGCTACGACGCGGCGTTTCTCGCCTGCCACAGCGACCAGGCGCTCGCGCTTCTTGCCGACCCGAGCGGCGCCGAGCGCGAGGTGCTTGGCGCGATCCCCTATCAGCGCAACGAGGCCGTGCTGCACACCGATACGCGCCTGCTGCCGAAGCGGCGCCTTGCGTGGGCCGCGTGGAACTACCACGTTCTGCCGGAACGCCCCGGGCCGGTCGCGCTCACGTACAACATGAATATCCTGCAGCGGCTCGATGCGCCGACGCCGTTTCTGGTCACGCTCAATCGCAGCGACGCGATCGACCCCGCGCGCGTCATCAAACGCATCACCTACCACCATCCGCGCTTCACGCCGGCCTCAGTCGCCGCGCAGGCACGCCAGCGGGAGCTGAACGGCGCCCACGCCACCTACTACTGCGGCGCGTGGTGGCGCAACGGTTTCCACGAGGACGGCGTCGCGAGCGCGCTCGAGGCGCTCGAGCATTTCGAACAGGACTATGCACAGCGCCCTCTACACCGGTCGGCTTAGGCACCGACGTTTCGATCCGACGCCGCACGCGTTCGAGTATCGCCTGTGCATGGCGTGGCTCGATCTCTCGGAACTCGACGAAGTGTTTCGCGGCCGCTGGCTGTGGTCCACTCGAGGTCCGGCGCTCGCCTGGCTGCGGCGCGCCGACTACCTTGGCGATCCGCGTGTGCCGCTCGATCAGGCGGTGCGCGAGCGGGTCGAACGCGAGACCGGAATACGCCCGAGGGGCCCGGTGCGCCTGCTCACCCACCTGCGCACCTTCGGCCACTGCTTCAACCCGGTGAGCTTCTACTATTGTTACGACACCGCGGGCGAGCACGTCGAGACCGTCGTCGCCGAGATCACCAACACGCCGTGGAACGAGCGTCATGCCTATGTGCTGCCGGCGCGCCAAAGCGGAGGACGCGGCGCGAAACTTCGCTTCCGCTTCGGCAAGTCGTTTCACGTGTCGCCCTTCATGCCCATGAAAATCGACTACGACTGGCGCTTCACGCCACCTGGGGCGCGGCTCGCTGTGCACATGGAGAACCGGCGCGCAGACGAGATACTGTTCGATGCCACGCTCGCTCTCGAGCGGCACGAGATCACCGGCCCAAGCCTTGCAGGCGCACTTGTTCGCTACCCCTTCGCCACGCTGCAGGTTCTCGGTGGGATCTACTGGCAGGCGCTGCGCCTGTGGGCGAAGCGTGTCCCCTTCCACGCCCACCCCGCCAAGAGGATCGAGGAGAAAGTGACATGACCGACACCACGCTGATCGAACTGTCCCGCAGCGCCCCGCGCAACAACCCCCTCGGTGCGCTCGCACGGCAGCTTGTCTTCACGCGCCTTGCAACATTGCACGAGGGCCGCCTCCGCGTTCGCGAGGGAGACCAGGTCCATGAATTCGGCAACGAACGCACCGGGGTCGAGGCAAGCATCACGGTCCTGGATCCAGCGTTCTACGCCGAAATCGCCTTTGGCGGCTCGGTGGGCGCCGGCGAGTCATACATGCTCGGGCACTGGCAGGCGGAAGACCTCACCCGTTTGATGCGGCTCCTGTTGCGCAACCGGCACGCGCTCGACGCAATGGAATCGGGACTCGCGCGCCTTTCTGCGCCAATCCGCATGGCAGCGCACTGGCTGCACCGCAACACGCATGCCGGCAGTCGCAGGAACATCTCGGCGCACTACGATCTCGGCAACGAGTTCTTCCGGCTGTTCCTCGACGAGACCCTGATGTATTCCTGCGCGCTCTTTGAGTGCCCGGAGATGACCCTCGCTCAGGCTTCCACCGCCAAGCTGGATGCGATCTGCCGCAAGCTCGCGCTCAGCGCGCAGGACCACGTGCTTGAAATCGGCACCGGCTGGGGCGGCTTCGCGCTTCACGCCGCTGCGCACTACGGCTGCCGCGTCACCACCACGACGATATCGCCGGGCCAGCATGAACTCGCCAATGCGCGTGTGCGCGCCGCCGGCCTGGGACATCGGATCACCGTCCTTCTTGAGGATTACCGCGATCTCAAGGGCAGCTACGACAAACTCGTCTCCATCGAGATGATCGAGGCGATCGGTCACCAGTACTTCGCCGAATTCTTCCGCCGCTGCGCCGAGCGCCTCATTCCAGGCGGACGGATGCTCCTGCAATCCATCACCATTGCCGACCGCCACTACGTTCGGGCGCGCGACGACGTGGATTTCATCAAGCGTTACATATTCCCCGGCTGCTGCATTCCCGCCGTCAGTGCGCTCGCTCAGGCGATGGCGGACTCTAGCGACCTGCGCATTGTGCACCTCGAGGACATCGGAGCGCATTACGCCACGACACTCGCGCGCTGGCGCGATAATTTTCTCGCCAATCTCGATCAGGTGCACGCCCTCGGCTATCCCGAGAGCTTCTGCCGCATGTGGGAGTTTTACCTCAGCTATTGCGAGGCGGGCTTCGCCGAGCGCGCGCTGGGGGACGTTCAAATGCTAATTGCCCGGGAGGGATGACCAAGATGAGCGTAGTCACTGCCGCCGGCGAGGAACCGGCAATCTCGAGCGGCGCTTCGACGGCTGGACGATGGGGCAGCTGGAAGTCGATCGGGTCAATCCCTCACTGCTCCTGAAATACGCGGAGAAGGCCGAGCTGAACCCCCTCACTTCCTCCGGCCGCGCTTCGATGTCGCTGCTCGAAGAGCTGATCGCGACGGGCGCCGTGGCAAGCCGCGTGGGTTGACTCTGACAAATCGCCACGGGTAATAATCCGTTTTCCCCTGCCGTTCGAGTCCCGCGCACGGCCGAACTGGAAAATCCATGCAAACCACCCCGGCCGATACGCCCGATCACGGTTCGCAGCGGAGTCCCGCGACGCGTGCCGGCAAACCAAACGTGGTTGTGTTGGGAGCAAGTGGCTACATCGGGACCAACCTGGTTTCGGAGTTGGCGGCCCGCGGTTACCGCGTGCGCGCGGTGGCGCGCAGCTACGAAGTGCTGGCGGCGCGCCGCTGGCCGGAGGTCGAACTCGCGCAGGCAGACGTACTCGACACGCAATCGTTGGTTGCCGCGCTTGCCGGACAGGACATCGCCTATTACCTCGTCCATTGCATGCGCGCCGGGGACGCATTCGACGAGATCGAGCGCCAGGGCGCGCAGAACTTCGCCAATGCCGCGGCGCGCACCGGCGTCAGGCGCATCGTCTATCTAGGCGGCCTGATTCCGCGCAGCGTCGACTCCAAGCATCTCATCTCGCGCCGACTGACCGGAGAGATACTGCGTGCCGGTCGCGTTCCGGTGACCGAGCTTCGCGCCGGGATCATCGTCGGGCCGGGCTGTGCCTCATTTGAGATCATCCGCGATCTGGTGAATCATCTGCCGGTGATGGTGACGCCGCGCTGGGTGCGGTCGAAATCGCCGCCGATCGCCCTGTCGAATGTGCTGACCTACCTTATTGAAATCGCGCACCGCGACGAGGCGGCGGGGCGGATCCTCGACTTGGCCGGGCCGGAAGAGCTGAGCTACGAGGAGCTTATGCGTCAGTACGGCCGAGCGGTGGGAAAGCGGCCAATGATCCTGCCGGTCCCAGTGCTGAGCCCGCGGCTTTCCTCCTACTGGCTGAGGCTCGTCACGGCGGTGCCAACGAGTACGGCACGTGCCCTAATTGACGGCCTCAAGCTGCACATCAAGGCCGAGGACAGCGAAATCCGCAGGCTGGTTCCGCAGCGCCTGCTGACCTACGCCGAAGCCGTGGCTGAAGTATTCGAGGTGGAACGGCGTCACGCTGTCGCCGCGCGGTGGACCGAGGGAGCCCTCATGTACCGCGACTACAACCCGAAGTATGCGTTCTACGCCATGCGCGATAGCGGCTCTTTCGTCGCTCGCGCTTCGCCCGAACGGATATGGGCGCAGGTAGCGGCGATCGGTGGCAAGAACCGCTATTACGCGGTCAACTGGCTGTGGACCATCCGCGAGACGATGGATTGGGCGCTCGGCGGCCTCGGACGCCACCGTGGTCGACGGCACCCGACCGAGGTGCGTGTCGGCGACACGATCGACACGTGGCGCGTTATCGGCGCCGAGCCGCCGCGGCGTCTTACACTCGCCTTCGGCATGAAGGCGCCCGGCGCCGCGATTCTCGAATTCGAGGTCACGCCGGTCAACTCAGAGCACACGCGAATCACGGTGACGGCCTATTGGCACCCGGCCGGTGTTTGGGGACTGCTTTACTGGTACGCGTTCGTGCCTGCGCACTTCGTGGTTTTTCACGGCATGGCGCGTGCGATCGCCCTGCGCGCCGAAGGCGCAGCTTAGCCCTGGGTCGCCGTCCCGAACCGATACATGCGCGTGTCGCCGCGGTTTGCGCCGCAACAGTCGCCCGAAGACTCGACGACACGCTTGCGGCCGCGGATGCCGGCCCTTCCTACTCGCTCCTCACGTCTCGCAATTCGACCTTGAATGCGCCCGGCTGCCGGTCGGAAATGAGCAGTCCGAAGTAACGCACGGCGCCCAATTCGATCCTCGGCGCAGCAACGGCGCGCCCGCGGTAACTTGCCGAGAAATCGGCTGGTTCGAAACGCAATGTTTGCCATTCGCGCGGCGCAACGAACGCGGCCTGGTATTGATGTGTGGCGGTGCTGGCGTCGAGTTTGAGTGTCAGCTTGAAGCGCTGCCCGTCGCCACGCACCGTCAATAACAGCGCTGCGGACTCCGCGGGAAACCTGACGGGTCCCCGGAACGAGGCGAAGCCGCCGTTATTTTCGAGCGACACCTCCCCCTCGAACACCATTGCGCCATCCGTCGTGTGGAGCCTCGACGTGGACACGCCGCCCATCACATCATCGTTGATGACCCGAAACGTCTGCAGGACCTCCGGACGGGAAAAATCGAGCACGAACGGAGCGGCATGTGCGGATGGCATGAGTGTCAGGGTCGCTGCAATGGCGAGCGCATGAACTGAAACAGGATGCCGCATCAAGCACCCTGCCTCGCCCCTCCCGCTCAATCCTCGAGCAGGCTGCGGAGCATCCACGCAGTCTTCTCATGCACTTCCAGGCGCTGCGTCAGCAGATCGGCTGTGGGTTGGTCATTCGCCGCGGTCACCAGCGGAAACAGCTTGCGCGCAGTGCGCGCCGTCGCTTCCTGCGCGGAAACCAGATGGCGAACCATGTCGGTCGCCGTTGGCACTCCTTCGATCTCCTTGATCGAAGCGAGTTTGACGAATTCCTTGTAAGTCCCGGGCGCCGGATGACCGAGCGCGCGGATGCGTTCGGCGACGATGTCGATCGCATTCCACTGTTCGGTATATTGCTCCATGAACATCTGGTGCAGGCTGTTGAAGTCCGGCCCGGTGACGTTCCAGTGAAAGTTGTGCGTCATGAGGTACAGCGTGTAACTGTCGGCGAGCAGTGCGGAAAGGCCTTTGGAAATCTTCTCTCGATTGCTTGCGCTGATGCCGATGTCGATCGAGGGGGTCTTGGCTTTCCTGACGTTCATGGTCGATTCTCCTTGGTCATCACAATTCAACTAAGAGTAGTGTCCAGCACCATCATGAGGGCAAAGCCGGCCATCAGTCCGATCGTGGCGAAGGTCTGGTGGCCATTACGGTGGGTTTGCGGTATGACTTCGTGCGAGACAACGAAAATCATCGCGCCTGCGGCGAGCCCCAATCCAATCGGATAGGCGACGGCCAGCCCGCTTGCCAGACCGACACCGAGCAGCGCGCCCAAGGGTTCCAGCACACCGCTCGCGGCTGCGGTCAGCACCGCGAATCCGGGCGCAAAGCCCGCCGCGCGCAGGGCCAAGGCAACCGCCAGCCCCTCAGGAATATCCTGCAGGGCGATCGCGGTGGTGAGCGGCAGACCGACCGCCATGTCTGCCTGCGAAAAACTCACGCCGATGGCCATGCCCTCGGGCAGGTTGTGCAACGCGATCGCGAAGATGAAAAGCCAGATGCGAGTGCAGCGCTCGTGACCGGGCCCGCAGGGACCCGTCTTATCGTGCTCATGCGGGGTAAATTGGTCGAGCCCCAGCATCAGCAGCACGCCCAGCGCCATACCGATCACCACCACGGCGGCGCCCAGCGCCTTGCCGCCGAGTATTTCCTTGCCGGCTTCGAGCCCGGGCAGCAGCAGCGAGAAGGCGCTGGCGGCGAGCATCATCCCTGCGGCGAAGCCAAGCAGGCTGTCCTCCACGCGCTGCGGCAACGCGCGTAGAACCAGCGCCGGCAGCGCTCCCAGTGCCGTTGCGGCAAAGGCCGCTACGCCGCCGGCCAAGGCCATACTCAGGCCGGGGGCGGCGCTGCCACCAATAACTTGGCGTTAGACTCTGAGCCAGCAATGCCAACACTGCCATCAGGGCTAGCCCCAACCCCAGCGCTGCAGGCAGATGGAGCCGCACGTGATTTCGGAGAAGCGCCAGCCAGCCGGGCCAGGTTGAGCTAAGGTCCATCATGACTCCTTGCTCGCTTATAGTTACCGTTCAGCCCTTCCGCTGCGATCACGCAAGGTCGAAACGATCAAGGTTCATCACCTTGTTCCAGGCCGCCACGAAGTCACGCACGAACGCCTGCTGCGAGTCGCTGCACGCATAGACTTCCGCGAGCGCCCGGAGCTGGGAGTTCGAACCGAAGACGAGATCAACGATGGTGCCCGTCCACTTGAGCTTGCCCGTCGCCCGATCGCTCCCCTCCAACACACCTTCGGATGTGGCGGACTTCTGCCACTTCGTCTTCATGTCGAGGAGATTCACGAAGAAATCATTGGTCAATGCCCCGGGCCGCCTGGTGAAAACACCGTGTTTGGACTGGCCCACGTTCGCATTCAGGGCGCGCAGGCCGCCGATCAGAACCGTCATCTCAGGGGCAGTCAGCGTCAGCAGCTGGGCCCTGTCCACCAGCATCTCGGCAGCTGCTCCCTCGAGTCCCTTGCGGGCGTAGTTGCGGAACCCGTCTGCGGCCGGCTCCAGCACGGCGAATGAATCCACATCGGTCTCATCCTGCGATGCATCCATGCGCCCCGGCGAGAAGGGAACCTTCACGTCGTGGCCGGCCTTCTTCGCAGCTGCCTCGACGGCTGCGCAGCCGCCCAGAACGATCAGGTCGGCAAGCGAAACCTTCTTGCCGCCAGACTGTGCGCTGTTGAAGTCCTTCTGGATCGCTTCCAGCTTCTGCAGGACCTTCGCCAGTTCAGCCGGCTGGTTGACTTCCCAGTTCTTCTGCGGTGTGAGGCGAATACGCGCGCCGTTCGCTCCACCGCGCTTGTCGCTGCCGCGGAACGTTGCAGCAGACGCCCAGGCCGTGGTGACCAGTTCCGAGATGGAGAGGCCGGATGTGAGCACCTTGGCCTTCAGGGCGGCAATGTCTTGCTCGTTGACCAGCGGATGATCGACTGCGGGGATCGGGTCCTGCCAGATCAGCACTTGCTTCGGTATCAGCGGGCCCTGATAGCGGGCGCGCGGGCCCATGTCACGGTGCGTCAGCTTGAACCAGGCACGGGCGAAGGCGTCGGCAAACTCCTTCGGGTTCTGGTGGAAACGGCGCGAGATCTTCTCGTAGGCCGGGTCCATGCGCAGTGACAGGTCAGCCGTGGTCATCATCGGCGGATGCTTCTTCGACGGATCATGCGCGTCCGGAATCATGTGCTCCGGCTTGACGTCCTTTGCCACCCACTGGTGGGCGCCGGCCGGGCTCTTGGTCAGCTCCCATTCGTAGCCGAACAGCATGTCGAAATAGCCGTTGTCCCATTGGGTGGGATTCGGTTTCCAGGCGCCTTCGATGCCACTGGTGGTGGTGTGCGCGCCCTTGCCGGTGCCGAAGCTGTTCTTCCAGCCCAAGCCCTGCTCGTCGATCGGAGCTCCTTCGGGCTCGGGGCCGACCAGCTTGGGGTCACCTGCGCCGTGGGCCTTGCCGAAAGTGTGGCCGCCAGCAACCAGCGCCACAGTCTCTTCGTCGTTCATGGCCATGCGAGCGAAGGTTTCGCGAACATCACGGCCCGAGGCCACCGGGTCCGGGTTGCCGTTCGGGCCTTCCGGGTTCACGTAGATCAGGCCCATCTGCACGGCGGCTAGCGGATTCTCAAGATTACGGTCGCCGGAGTAGCGCTTGTCACCCAGCCAAGTGCTCTCGGATCCCCAATAGATGTCTTCTTCCGGTTCCCAGATGTCCGGACGGCCACCAGCGAAACCAAAGGTTTTGAAGCCCATCGATTCCAGGGCGACGTTGCCCGCGAGGATCATCAGGTCGGCCCAGGAGATCTTGCGGCCATACTTCTGCTTGATCGGCCACAGCAGACGACGCGCCTTGTCCAGGTTGCCGTTGTCCGGCCAGCTGTTAAGGGGAGCAAATCGCTGGTTGCCGGTCCCTGCGCCGCCGCGACCGTCGTGGGTACGATACGTGCCGGCGCTGTGCCAAGCCATGCGGATCATCAAGCCGCCGTAATGACCCCAGTCAGCGGGCCACCAGTCCTGCGAATCCTTCATCAGGGCATGAAGGTCCTTAACGACGGCATTCAGGTCGAGGCTCTTGAACTCCTTGGCGTAGTCAAACTTCTCGCCCATCGGGTTCGACTTGCCGGAGTGCTGATGCAGGATGTTCAGCCTCAGCCGATTGGGCCACCAGTCGGCGTTCGTTTGGGCTCCCCCGCTCACCGCGGGGTTGACAGGGGCTCCCGAGAACGGGCACTTACTTTGTGTTGACATGGTCATCTCCTTCGTTTGGTTGTTCCTGAAGAGCGCGAGTCGGCGTCGTCACGGGCTGAATTATGCAGATGCCCACGTAGTCGGTCCAATGAATAATAATTGTCGTTATAATCGATATAGTCGATAACTGACCCGAAGCCCCATGGCCACCCTGACCTCCCTGCGGCAGTTGCAATACCTTGTCACGCTGTCAGAAAAGCTCAATTTCACGCGCGCAGCGCAAGCGTGCTTCGTCACCCAGTCGACGCTGAGCGCGGGCCTCAAAGAACTCGAGGACGCGCTCGGCGCGCGACTGGTGGAGCGCGACAGGCAAACGGTGCTGATGACGCCGATCGGGATTGAGGTCACGAAGCGGGCCCGCGCGATATTGGCGGCGACGCAGGATCTGGTGGAAATTGCCGCCGGGTCGCGAGCGCCGATGACGGGCCTGTTGCGGCTCGGCGTCATCCCGACCATCGCACCCTTCCTGCTGCCGCCTTGCCTGCCGCGGCTCCGGGAGCGCTATCCGGAGCTGCATCTTGCCCTGCGAGAAGACCTGACGGCGAATCTGCTGTCGCGGCTGGAAGACGGCCAACTCGATTTGGCCCTGATCGCGCTGCCCTACGAGACGGGAAACCTCATAGTGGAACCACTCCTTGACGACGAACTGTGGATCGTCGGGCGGAAGGGTGATCCGCAAGTGAGGGCAAGAGCAGTGCACGTCACGCCTTCACTAACCGACCGCCTGCTGCTCCTCGAGGAGGGGCATTGTCTGCGTGATCACGCGCTGTATGCGTGTGGTGCGTCGACACACCGGTCTACGCAGGGCATGGAAGCGACCAGTCTCTTGACCTTGGTGCAGATGGTCGAGTCCGGGCTCGGCATCGGGCTGGTCCCGGAAATGGCGGTTAAATGCGGATTGACGGAAAGTTCCACTCTGGTCGCGCGTCCAATGGTCAAGCCCAGCCCCAAGCGCACGATTGCGCTCGTGGCAAGGCGATCGACGACGCGGCTGGCGGATCTGAAGGCGCTGGCCGAAGTGATTCTGAGGGTTAGTCGTCGGTTAGGACAAATCGCCGCTGAGCGCTAACGGACGGTCAAGTCTTTCGAGCCGTTTCGCCCGAAATTCTGTCGCCGGATTTACCGTCAAATTGAAGTGTTTGCCAGCGATAGATACCGAGAGATGGCGAAACCTACTCCCACTCAATCGTCGCCGGCGGCTTGCTCGAAATATCATAGACGACGCGATTGATGCCCCGTACCTCGTTGATGATGCGGTTAGCGACTTTCGAAAGCAGCCCGTGCGGCAGCTCCGCCCAGTGCGCAGTCATGAAGTCCTGCGTCTGCACGGCGCGCAGCGCAATTACGTATTCGTAGGTCCGTCCGTCGCCCATCACGCCGACGGACTTGACCGGCAGGAACACGGCGAACGCCTGTGCGGTCTTGTCATACCACCCCGACTCGCGCAGCTCGTCGATGAAAATCGCGTCCGCCCGGCGCAGCAGATCGGCGTATTCCGCCTTAACCTCGCCCAGGATGCGCACACCGAGCCCCGGTCCCGGGAATGGATGACGGAACACGATGTCACGATGCAGACCCAGGGCGAGCCCCAACTCGCGCACTTCATCCTTAAAGAGCTCGCGCAGGGGTTCGAGCAGTTTCAGATGGAGCGTGTCCGGTAGGCCGCCCACGTTATGGTGCGACTTGATGCTGTGTGCTTTCTTGGTCTTTGCGCCCGCCGACTCGATCACGTCCGGGTAGATCGTTCCCTGTGCGAGCCATTTCACCTGCGGCAGCTTTCCGGCCTCGCGCTGGAACACTTCGATGAACTCCCGGCCGATGATCTTGCGTTTCTCCTCCGGATCGACAACACCCTTCAAGTGCTTCATGAACTGGTCGCGTGCGTCGATAGGGATCACCCTCGCGCCAAGATTGCCCGCGAAGGTGTTCATGACCTGCTCCGCCTCGTTCAGCCGGAGCAAACCGTGGTCGACGAATACGCAGGTGAGCTGCTTTCCGACCGCGCGGTGGATCAGCGCGCCCGCCACCGATGAATCGACGCCGCCCGAGAGACCGAGCACCACTTCGTCCGAACCCACCTGGGAGCGGATCCGCCCCACCGCCTCCTCGATGTAGTCCGGCATGTTCCAATCGCCCGCCAGAGCGCAGATCTCGAGCGCGAAGCGCTCGATGAGGGCTTTGCCCTGCAGCGTATGGGTGACCTCGGGATGGAACTGGACGCCGTAGAGCCTGCGTTTCTCATCGGCCATCGCCGCGATCGGCGTTGCCGCGTTCGACGCGATGACCGTGAAACCCGGCGGCAGCTCGGCGACTTTGTCGCCGTGGCTCATCCAGACATCGAGCAAGCCATGGCCTTCCTGGTTGACGCGGTCCTGAATATCTTTGAACAGCGCGGAATGCCCGCGCGCCCTGACTTCGGCGTAGCCAAACTCCCGTACTTGCCCGGTCTCAACCTTGCCGCCCAGCTGGGCCGCCATCGTCTGCATGCCGTAGCAGATGCCCAGGACCGGCACGCCGGCTTCGAACACCGCCTGAGGCGCGCGCGGGGTGCCCCCTTCCCAGACGGACGCCGGCCCGCCGGACAGGATGATGCCGCGCGGCTTGAAGGCGCGGACAAAAACGTCATCCACGTCGTAGGGATGGATCTCGCAGTAGACGTGAGTTTCGCGCACGCGCCGCGCGATCAACTGAGTGTACTGCGCGCCGAAATCGAGGATGAGGATTTTTTCGTGTGTCACGAAAAAATTAAATAGGATCCAGTAATCAAGAATCAACAGTGAAGTCTGGCTGATGCAGAAATGAGGGTTGTTTCCTCTTTCCTTACTCCTCACTCGATCCGGTAGTTCGGGGCTTCTTTCACGATCTGCACATCGTGCACGTGGGACTCGCGCACACCGGCCATGGTGATCTCGATGAACTCCGCCTTGGTTCGCACTTGCTCCACGCTGGAGCAGCCGAGATAGCCCATGCTGGCGCGCAAGCCGCCGATCAGTTGCTGCACCAGCGGCGAGAGCTGTCCCTTGTAGGGCACCCGTCCTTCAACGCCCTCGGGCACCAGTTTCTCGGTGTCCGGCTCGGCGTCCTGGAAGTATCGGTCGGCGGCGCCCTGCTGCATTGCGCCCAGCGAACCCATGCCGCGGTAGGTTTTGTAGGAACGGCCCTGAAAGAGCTCGATGTCGCCGGGGGATTCCTCCGTCCCGGCGAAGAGACTGCCGATCATCACGGCATGCGCGCCGGCGGCAATGGCCTTCGCCATGTCGCCGGAGTAGCGGATCCCGCCGTCCGCGATCAGCGGCACCCCGGTCTTGCTCAGCCCTTTGGCCACGTTGGCAATCGCGGTGATCTGCGGCACGCCCACCCCGGCGACGATCCGGGTGGTGCAGATGGAACCCGGCCCGATCCCGACCTTGACGCCGTCCGCGCCGTGATCGACGAGTGCCTTGGCAGCGGAGGCCGTGGCAATGTTGCCGCCAATGACCTGCGTCTTCGGAAAATGACGCTTGACCCAGCGCACGCGGTCGAGGACGTTCCTGGAATGGCCGTGCGCGGTGTCGACCACGATCACATCCACGCCGGCCTCGATCAGCGTCTCTGCGCGCTCTTCCGTCCCCTCGCCCACACCGATCGCAGCCCCGACGCGCAGACGTCCCAGCTGGTCCTTGCACGCATTCGGGTGTTCGGTGGACTTGAGGATGTCCTTGACCGTCACGAGGCCGCGCAACTCGAATCGCTTGTTCACCACGAGCACGCGCTCGAGACGGTGCTGGTGCATGAGCGCCATGGCCTCCTCGCGTTTGGCCCCTTCGCCGACCGTCACGAGACGCTCGCGCGGCGTCATGATGTTCTTGACCGGCTGATCGAGCTTGGTCTCGAAACGGACATCACGGTTGGTAACGATGCCCACCACGCGTCCGCTTGCATTGATGACGGGCAGCCCGGAGATCTTGTGTTGCTGGGTCAACTTGATGACGTCCCTCACCTTCATATTGGGACTGACGGTGATGGGGTCCTTTACGATCCCGCTCTCGAAACGCTTGACTTTCGTCACCTCGGTTGCGTGCGCCTTGGGCGACATGTTCTTGTGGAGGATGCCGATCCCGCCTTCCTGGGCAATGGCGATCGCGAGCCGGGCCTCGGTCACGGTATCCATTGCGGCCGAGACGATCGGAATGTTGAGGGTGATGCCGCTCGTGAGCTTGGTGCGGAGACTGACTTCGCGAGGCAGGACGGTCGAGTGGGCGGGGATCAGCGAGACATCGTCGAAGGTGAGGGCCTTCTGCACCACACGCATGTTTTTGGTCCTTCGCAAAGACCGCATTATACGGAAACGGAGGTAAACCGTAAACCAAACTGTGCGTTAGTTGTTTGACTCCATGGCATAAACTCGCTATCGTCAACCGACTCTGCGGGCGGTATCGAGCTCGCGTTTTGCAAAGGACGGAGAACCGTGAAAGTCATCATTGCAGCCGCCATCATGCTGGCCTCGGCCGCCGCCCACGGGCAGGTGGTGAAGTGCGTGAGCCCCGACGGAAGCATTGAATACGCCAACCGCTGTCCGGCGGGCGCCTCCGAGCAGCAAACCACCATCTCGACCAAGGCAAGCAGCAGCGCCAAGGCGCCCGCAGCGCCTGCCTCGGCCGCGAAATCGCTCGCAGAGAAGAATGCCGCGTTCAACAAACGCCAGCTCGAGCAGCGGCAGGAGCAACAGAAATCCCAGAAGCTCGCAGCTGAGCAGGCACAAAAGAAGCAAGGCTGCGAAGACGCGCGAAATTACCTGCGAACCCTCGAATCGGGAGTCCAGCTGCGAGGTATCGATCCGAAGACCGGGGAAGTCGGTTATTTCGACGAGGCCAGGCGCGCTGCTGAGACAGCCAAGGCCCGCAGCGCGGTCTCGCAGAACTGCAAGTAGGGCCCTGTCTAGCCGCGGGGCTTCTTGCCTTCGCTCAGCCTGGCCCTGGCTCGCCGCACCTCCTTGGGGTCGGCGGTGAGCAGCCGATAGATCTCAACCCGGTCGCCGTCTCGCACCAACGCATCGAGCCGGACTCGTTGTCCGAAAACCCCCACTCGGTCGGGCGCCGCCCCGATCTCCGGGAATTTGCTGGCGATGCCGGAGCGCTCGATCACCTGCCCGACCGTCGTCCCGTCCTCCACCGCCAGCGCGAGCAGCACCTGCTCATCCGGGAGTGCGTAAACTACCTCCACCCGCAGAGACCGCTTCGATTCACCATTCACCATTCAACATTCACCGTTTACGGTTCACCGCTTACCGTTTACGACAGTCTCAGCCATAGAGCCGGTCCGCCCGCTTGACGAACGCTTCGACAAGGCTGTTGGCAATGAAGTCGAACACGGGCCCCAACAGCTTCGCGAGCAACCGGTTCGAGAACTCGTAGCGCAGCCGGAACTCCACCTTGCAGCCGCTCTCCCCGAGCCCGGTGAAGCGCCAGTGCCCGTCAAGCTCGCGGAACGGACCCTCCACCAGGCGTATGTCCATCGCGGACGGCGGCCGCTTGGCGTTCTCTGTGGTGAAGCTCTGCTTGATGCCGCGGTAGCTGATCTCGATCGTGGCCCGGGTGCGGGTCTCGTCGCCCTGGCTTACGCGCGCGCCGCCGCACCACGGCAGGAATTCCGGATAGCGCTCCACCGCATCCACGAGCGCAAACATCTGCTCCGGCGTGTAGTCGACCAGCACCGAGCGGTTCACCTCAGGCATGGATCGTGGGCCTCCACCCGTAAGGCGAGCACTTTGCCGGGGACCGATCGGGTACTGCTGTTAAAATATTTGCGCACGCAAACATTTTCCGCCATGAGCATCGTACAAAACAAGAAAGCGTTCCACGATTATTTTATCGAGGAGCGTATCGAGGCCGGAATCGCGCTCCTGGGCTGGGAAGTCAAGGCGATTCGCGCCGGCCGCGCCCAGATCAAGGAAGCCTACGTCATCATCCAGGGCGGAGAGATCTTTCTGATCGGCGCCCACATCAGCCCGCTCCCCGCGGCTTCGACGCACCTGGAGCCCGACCCCACGAGAACCCGCAAGCTTCTTCTGCACGCCGGGGAAGTTGAGAGCCTGATCGGCAGCGTTGAGCGCGCAGGTTACGCGCTGGTACCGCTCGACCTGCATTACAAGGACGGGCGCGTCAAGCTCACCATCGGGCTCGCCAAGGGCAAGAAACAGCACGACAAACGTGAGGCGCAAAAAGACCGTGAATGGCGCAGAACGCAACAGCGCCTGCTTCGCGACCACAAATGATCGAAAAGTTTGCGGCGTAGGCTAACTTCCCGTCGTAATACGAGGGGAAGTTAAGCTGCAAAGCAGCGGCCGGAGCCACAAGCGCGCCACGGAAAGAGATAAAGAGTGGCGGCGCCAGCAGCAACGTCTGCTGCGCGTCAAATCGTAGTCCGGGAACGCGCACACACGAAACCGAAAACGGTAAGTGGGATGGCTGATGGGACTCGAACCCACAACACCCGGAATCACAAACTGCTTCTGGTTCGAAAACGTAAGATTCCTGTTCTGAACGTTGTCGTGTTACCGGCCGGCCGATCTCACCGCCTCCCATACGCGGCATGGCGTCGCCGGCATGTCGAAACTGTTGATGCCAAGCGGCCGCAACGCGTCGAGTACCGCATTCATCAGCGTCGGCAGTGCGCCGGTGGTGCCCGCCTCGCCGGCGCCTTTCACCCCCAGTGGATTGTTGGGCGACGGAACTGGATGGTCTGCAAGCTCCATGCTCCGGATCAGGCCGGCGCGCGGAATGCCGTAGTCCATTAAGCTCCCGGTCAGCAGCTGCCCCGACTCGTCATAGATGCAATGCTCCACAAAAGCCTGGCCCGCACCCTGAACGATTCCGCCATGCAGCTGCCCTTCGAGCAGCGTGTGGTTCAGGATGTTTCCGAAATCGTCCACGGCGGTATAGCGCAGTACCTCAATGGCCCCGGTCTCCGGATCGATTTCGACTTCCGCGACGTGCGCGCCGCTGGGAAACGTCCCTCTGACCGGGTTGTCTCCAATTGCATCGAGCGGATGGGTGCCGGCCTTTGGTGGGTGCTTCTTGGCGAGCTCGATCAGGCCGATCGATTTGTTGGTGCCCTTCACCCGATAGCGTCCGGCGACGAATTCCAGGTCCTGTGCCGGGACTTCCAGTTCCTTCGACGCGAGCGCCATGCCCTTCTTGACCACTTCGCGCGCCGCCAGCAGGCAGGCGCCGCCATGCGCGCTCATCGAGCGCGAACCCACCGTTCCACCGCCGATCAGCGGCGGACCCTCGGGATCGCCAGCCCGCAGCGTGATCAATTCGGGATCGACGCCGAGCTCGCGGCCGACGATCTCCGGGAATACTGTTTCGTGCCCCTGTCCCGTCGGCCCGGTCACGCTGTAAATCGTGATGTCCCCGGCACTTCCGAACTTGAGCATCGCCTGGTCCTTGGGCGGACCACCGACACTCGCCGGCTCGATGAACACCGCCACGCCGATGCCGCGCAGCCTGCCGCGCGCCTTCGACTCGGCGCGGCGTTTCTCGAATCCGCTCCAGTCGCATCGCTTGGTGACCTGGTCGAGCAGCGCAGCGTAGTCGCCGCTGTCGTACAAACTCTGCGTCGGAGTCTTGAACGGAAACTGGTCCTTGCGAATGAAATTTCTGCGCCTCAGTTCCAGTCTGTCGATTCCCATCTCGCACGCCGCCTCTTCCACCATCCGTTCCATCAGGTAGGCGGTGTCCGGCCGGCCGGCGCCACGGTAGGGACTGATCGGTGTCGTATTGGTGAGCACCAGCCGATTGCGCCCGTATACCGCCGGAATCCGGTAGACGCCAATTGGCGTGACCGTGGGGGTGATGGTATTGATGAACGGGCCGGGGCCCCACGGAAATGCCCCCTGGTCGCAGATCCAGAGATAACGTGCCGCGAGAAAATTGCCCTCCTTGTCGAGAGCGAGCTCGCCCGTGAGGCGGATCGCGCGACCGTGGTGCTCGCTCACGAAAGTCTCCGCGCGGGAACCCACCCATTTGATCGGTTTGCCGGTCTTCTTCGAGGCCACCATTGCGGCAATGTATTCCGGGTAGGCGCCGCCGCGGACGCCGAAGCCGCCGCCGACGTCCTGCACGCGCGGACGAATCTTTTCCGGTGGAATACCGTAGCCCGCCACGCTGTGCCGCATCATCATGATGCCCTGAGCGCTGGACCAGAGATCGTAGCAATCCTGCACGGCATCGTAGGACGCCAGGCATGCCTTGGGCTCGATCGGGACACCGCAGACACGTTGGCTGTCGAGTTTCACTTTCGTGACGTGCGCCGCGCCTGCGAAGATCGCGTTCACCTGCGCTTCGTCGCCGTAGTCGTAGTCGAAACAGACGTTGCCGGGCACCTCCGGATGCACCTGGGGAGCGCCCGGCTCGATCGCGCGTTCGGCGTCAATCGCCGCGGGCAGATCGCGATACTCGATTGCGATCTTCTCCACTGCGTCCTGCGCGGCTGCAGCCGATTCGGCAACCACCATCGCGACTTCCTGCCCGACGTGACACACCCGTCCTGTGGCGAGCACGCTGCGATCGGGCAGCTTGATCGGCTGGCCGCCGCGCCCCGGATAGGGCAACAGCGGCGGCGGGTTCTTGATGCCGGCGGCGAGGGTGTCCTCTCCCGTCAATACCGTCACCACGCCCGGGTGCGCCAAAGCCTCCTTGACGTTGATCGACACGATCTCGGCGTGTGGCCGGTCCGAGCGCAGAAACGCCGCGTAGAGTTGACCGGGTAGATTGAAATCGGCGGTAAAGTGCCCGCCCCCCGTGATGAGCCGTCGATCCTCGCGACGGCCCTTGAAAGCTGCCCCCATTATTTTGCTCCACTAACAACCATAGGACATTCAATCCGCCCGTGTTCTCGCTGCACCAAGCCCAGGCGCCGGGAGTAAGTGCGAAAGAGTTCCCGGACTGGCGTACGGCGACAAGCTATGTGACTCTGATCCTATTTATTCATTTTCTGCGCGCAAATCGGTCGCTAATTCGCGCCCATATGTCTGCGCACCAACGAACTATCGGCGATTTTTCCGGAATAGTCTCCTCAAGAATTAGGGATGCGGCCGTTAGGCAATCCTCTACGGCGTTGTGGTATGCCAATGCTATGTTATTTAGGGTTTTTATATCAGCCAACGGCGGGATTGTTACAACAAGCGGCTTCTTGGTGGCTCCGGCTGAATTCCTGCGAGCGGTTAACATAGCATCGATTTCGCTCTTGTATTCCCAACGCAATTCCTTTAGCGCCTTCATTGACTCCGTTAGTTCAGGCCCAAAGTACAGCCGGTATATGGCATAGGCCCTATCATATGGTGCACTCCCAGACGGGGATTTCCCTTCCCCATACAGCAATTCTCTTCGGTACTCTTCTAGCCACATTAGATCTTCAGATATGAGTTCCGCAAATCGTTCTTTATGAGCACGACGTACGTCGCGTCGTTTCGCGGCCGTGTTCAGATCGAAAGCGACAAAGTGTCCGGCGATTACGCCGCCAAACGCGAATAAGCCGGTTAGTACAGCGATCCATGTAGACATATGACCCTCCTCGGCATGGCCGACAGCAGCAAGCTTACGCCCGCTGCGCCGGGACGGGGAATGGCACGCCGCGAGGAAACGGCGCAAGGCGAGCGGGGATGGTTCTGGCACTATACCGTCCATGATTCGCTACCTTGCCACGCTGTTCACCTTCGCTGCATCGCGCTACTCGACGATCCGGGGCTGGTGCACCACATCCTGGAGCACCTGGGGCACGTAGCGCCCGAGCCCGCCGAGCGCGATCCGCGCGCCCTGCGGTGGCGTTGCGCCGGGCCCGATCCTGACCGTGTGAGGCAACCGGCATTGCAAATCCGGCGGTTTCACGGGCAAAATCCCCGCGTCCAGGACCTCTCCGTGATCCGAAGCGGCGCGAAAGTGCTGCCATCGGCCAAAGACGTCAAACGAGCTGGATCGATTTTCCTATCTTTCACACGCGCGATTGCCGCAAGCTAGGAAAACGCTTAACTTGATAACGAGTTGGGAGCTATCGGGGGACGCGTGGCTGAGGTCGCCGTGGCCCCTGTGCAGTAGATGCACGCGATCCATTGCTGGGCCGAAATAATCGACAAGAATAGTGATAAGACGAGCGACAAGACTAACGCTCATTCCACAAAATAGGCGGCAGAGTGACAAATCAGCAGACGACGACCTCAGCAACGACCAGCACCAACGCCGCACACGCCGCCGCACCGCGCATTCGCGTCCGCGGCCTCGGCAAGCATTTCGGCTCGCTCGAGGTGTTCCGTAATATCGACTTCGATGTCGGCGCGCGCGAGGTCGTCGCCATCGTCGGCCCGTCCGGCTGCGGCAAGACCACGCTGTTGCGCTGCATCGACGGCCTTCTGCCGCACGATGCAGGCGAGGTTCTGGTCGGCGACCAGCTAGTTATGGAGCCAATCGCCGGCGTCGCGATGGTGTTCCAGCATTTCGGCCTGTTCCCTTGGAAGACGGTGTTCGAAAACATCGCCTACGGGCTGCACATGGCCGGCGCCTCCAAAGCGGAAATCGAGCGCAAGGTGCCGGAATTCCTCAAGATGGTAGGGCTCGACGGTTTCGAAAAGGCGTTTCCCTATCAGATGTCCGGCGGCATGCAGCAGCGCTGCGGTCTCGCTCGCGCTCTCGCGGTCGAGCCGAATGTGCTGTTGATGGACGAGCCGTTCGCGGCGGTCGACGCACAGACACGCGAGATTCTGCAATTCGAACTGCTGCGCATCTGGCAGGAACGCCCGACCGCCATGATCTTCGTCACCCATTCGATCGAGGAAGCCGTGCTGCTCGGTCACCGGGTAATCGTGCTCAAGGGCAGGCCATCGAGCATCCACCAGATTATCAACATCGATCTGCCGGAACCGCGCACGCGCGTTACGCTGCGCCTGCCGCGCTTTGCCGAATTGCGCGAACAGGTCTGGAGCACGCTGCTTCGGGAAGCGCGCGAAGCCGAATTCCATCTCGAACGGTAGGGTCGTCATAATTCATCGAGGTCGACCGTTGGTGGCTGTCAACTTACGTCTTCAGCGCAATACGGACATAAGCCGGACGTCGCACTGGGCAGAAGCTTACTGACATGCCCTTGAGTGGTTCTGTCGTTTGTCGCGGTCAACGGCACAACCATAGCGAATACGTAATCGGCGAGGAGATTGCGCGCGGCCATTGCGTTGATTGGAACTGATCGGGTAGGATTCAACCACTCGCGGGAGTGCCTGCGGGTTTGTTCGACACGGTGGCACGCTTTGGGCCGATTCACGTAACGAACGGGGAGGATCAAAATGCGAAAACTTAATGCTCTGACGGCTTTGCTGGCGGGCGCGGCACTTGCGCTGCCGGCAGTGGCCAATGCGGAAGATCTGGTCGTCGGCATGCCGACCACGCCGCCGAATATCGTGCACATGCCGGTGATCGTCGCCAACGATCTCGGGCTGTTCAAGAAGAACGGCATCGAGGTCAAAACCGTTGCGCTCGCCGGTGGCGTCAAGGTGTTCCGCGCCATGCTGGCCGGAAATCTCGATATCGCTCAGTCGCCCGGCACGGTCACCTCGATCGCGATCTCCAAAGGCTCGAAGGTCAAGGGCATCCTGGGGACCCTGTATAAATTCGAAGCGTCGATGGTGGTGCGCGGGGACATCAAGACCATGGCCGACCTCAAGGGCAAGCGCATCGGCATTCAGCAGCCCGGCGGCTTTGCCCACATCCTGAGCAAGACCGTGCTGCGCAAAGCCAAGATCAACCCCAAGGACGTCAACTTCGTCAGCATTGCGACCGAGGACGTGCCGGCGCTGGTGGCCAACCAGATTGACACCGCCATCCTGCACGTCGAGCAGGAGATGCTGGCCAAGGAGAAGGTGCCGAGCCTGCACGCCATTGCGCGCATGTGGGAGCTGCAGCCAAAGCAGATGTACACGTACTATTCAGTGAAGGAAGACACCATTAAAGCCAAGCCGGCCGCGCTGCAAGCTTTCGTCATATCCGTAATCGAAGCGACCCGGATCATGTATACCGACAAGGCCAAGGTGCTGCCGATCATGGTCAAGCACACCGGTTATCCGGAAAAGATCGTATCGGAGACCTACGACTTCCTGGTGAAGAGCTGCATCTGGGACGCCAACACAGGGCTCTCGCCGGAGCGCGTCAACTTCACCGCCAACCTGATGACCAAGGTCGGCAACATCGAAAAGGGCAAGACCCCGACCTACGACCAGATCGTCGACAAGACTTTCGCGGAAAAGGCGATCAAAGAGCTCGGCGTCTGGAAGGGACCCGTTTGCGCGACGGCGGAGTTCTAGGGCACGGGGTTTGACAATCTTTCGCGAACAGGTACTGCCGGCTGAGGGCCGCACCTGCCCGCGAGCTACATGACTTGATGGAACGGCAGGGCGCCTGGGAGAAGCTTCTATGAGCGTCACGAACGGGGTTCGTGCCGACGGCCTCGCAGCCGGACAGCAAACGGCGCCGGTTGCGAAGCAACAGACGGCTGCCTGGTGGGAGCGCCGGGCGTTGTTCCGCTACGGCTTCCTCGCCCTGATCCTGATCGTTTGGCAGATCGTCGGGCCGCATATCAGCCCCATCTTCTTCACCTATCCGACCAAGATCGCGGTCGCTTTCTACGAGCTGACTGCCTCCGGCGACCTGCCGCATTACCTCTTGCAAAGCCTGGAAGTGATGTTCTACGGCCTGCTCGCCGCGATCGCGGTCGGCATCCCGCTGGCGGTGCTGATGGCGCGCGTACCCTGGCTCGACTGGGCGCTCGATTTTCCGATCAACGCGCTCTACGCGACCCCGCTGGTGGCGCTGGTGCCGGTGCTGGTGCTGTGGTTCGGTATCTATCTGAAGGCCAAGATCATCGTTGTGTTTCTGTTCGCCGTGTTCCCGATCCTGATCAACACTTATCAGGGCGTTCGCGAATGCGACAAAAGCCTGCTCGAAGTTGCGCACTCCTACCGCTCCAGTGAACGGCGGATATGGCTGGACGTGCTGTTGCCATTCGCGCTGCCCTACATCGCAGCCGGCCTCCGCCTCGCCATTGGCCGCGGGCTGGTCGGCATGGTGATCGCTGAGTTCTACACCACGATCACCGGGCTCGGATTCATGATCACGCGCTACGCGAACAACTTCGAGATGGACAAGACCTTCGTGCCGGTGATCGTGCTGATGGCGCTGGGCGTCTCGCTCACCACCATCCTGAAATGGCTGGAGCGGCGCATCGCGCCTTGGAGCCACGCCAACCGCTAACGAGCGAATGCCGCCCGGTCGTGCTGTTACCCGACGCCGGCGTTTAATGCGACATCCACGAACATCACGCCGGACCGCCAAACCGGCATCGGATCCTGGACTGACGCCGAAATCAAGCGAGCGCTCACTGAGGGGGTTCGTCCCAACCACGGTCGTCTGGCCAACGTGCCGCTCGCCGCGGTGATGCCGATCAGTTTCTTCAAGCCGCTTCTACCGCGCGACTTGGACGCCGTCGTGGTTTATCTGCGAACGGTCAAGCGGGTGCGCTACGACACACCGCTGCCGGAGTACAAGAAGCCCGTGCATCACGATCCGTACCCGGAAGCCGAAAAGGGGTTCACTGAAGCCATGATGGCCGATCCGGTGAAGCGCGGCGCCTACCTCGTGACAATCGGGCATTGCATGGAGTGCCATTCCCCGAGGGAGAAAGGTGTCTCCGACTACACCAGCCTTGGCAAGGGCGGCCGGGCGTTCTCTCCGAGCGCGGTAACAGAGTTCCCCAGCACCTGGAAAGGTACCATAGCGCCCAAAATCACTTCCCATCGCACGGCAGGCATTGGTGCCTGGACCGACGCGGAGATCAAACGCGCCATCACCAAGGGCATCTCGCGCGACGGACGCAAGCTACGGCCGCCGATGGGCTTCGAGTACTACAGCCGCATGACCGAGGCTGACCTCGACGCGATCGTCGCCTACCTTCGTACCGTGCCACCGCTGCAGTGAGATACGGAGCGATATTTTCTCGGCGGTCTGGCTACCAAGTGTTTATATGGGGTCCACATTTCTGAAGTTGACGCAAGAAACGGAACCTGACACTACTTTTCCCTTCGTCCATCACACGGCCTCAGAACGCCCCGGATCTCGCCCCGAAAGGGACGTTCATGTCACAATCCGGGTGGATGACGAAATACCGGATCACCCGCGAGAGCCTGCTCGACGGCAGCCACCACGCGCGATTTCGTGCCGGTCAGGGCCCACACGTCCGGTTCATGACCAACGAAGAGCGCAGCACGCACGTCGCGGAGATCCTCGCTCGCGCCCCACAGCCGGGACGCATCTGGGTGTTCGCCTACGGTTCCCTCATGTGGAACCCGGCGTTTCATTACGTCGAGCGGCGCACGGCCCGCCTCTACGGCTTTCATCGCCAGTTCTGCCTGTGGGCGCGCGGGGGGCGGGGCAGCCCCGAGCGCCCGGGCCTGATGCTGTCGCTCGAGTCGGGCGGCAGCTGCACCGGGGTTGCCTACCGGATTGCCCCCGAGGCTGCGGTGACCGAGCTCGACGTGCTGTGGCGGCGGGAAATGTCGTCCCGGGCCTACCGGCCCGTTTGGGCCACCGCCTACATGCGGCGCGGGCCGGGGCCGGCAATCGTGTTTGCCGCGAACCGTTCCCACGAGCGCTACGCGCCGGGGCTCGACACCGAGACTATCGCGCGCTATCTGGCCACCGGTGCGGGATTGAATGGCAGCTGCCGCGAATACCTGTTCGACACGGCCGAGCACCTGCGCGAGCTTGGCATCCGCGATCGCCGGATGGAGGCGCTGGCGCGTCGGGTGCGCGACCTTCGCTCGCACGAAGAGCCTCCGTCGCCGTGAGTTGAAATCCGCTCAACAGGCAAAAATGGGTTCAGGTACACCTTTCTGAAAAAGCCAGCGGAAATGTGAACCTGACCCTATTTCTTCATCGCCGCGTTTTTCCCGGTAATGGGCGCTTGTGTGACCTTTGCAGGCCTTTGTCCCATCGAAGCGATGATTCACGCGATACAGTCTAGCTAGCCAGGCAGCGAGCATTTCGCGCCGCATTGCGTCTCGTGGGCATACAAGAGCACGCAAGCGCACACGATTCGAGGCAAAGCTGGGGGTGTCATGTTCAGTCAACGGGTTAAAGATGTCATGGAGCGAAAAACACTTATCACCGCTCCACCGGAGACCACCGTCAGTAAAGCGGCCGAGCTGATGGCACGCAGCAAAGTTGGCGCGGTCATGGTGGTCGAACATCAGAGTCTGGTCGGGATTTTTACGGAGCGCGACGTCGTATTTCGTGTCATCGCGCGAGGCTGCGATGCGCAGACCACCCGGCTGGCCGATGTAATGACGACCGCGCCGCAAACTGTCGATCCCGACAAGTCGTTCGGGTACGCGCTCCTATTGATGCAGGAGAACCGCTGCCGCCACTTGCCCGTGATCGAGAACGGCAAAATTATCGGAATCGTGTCTGCCCGCAATGCGCTGGATCCCGATTTGGAGGAGTTCGTAGCGGAATCGCAACGGCGAAAGCAGTTCCTTCGCGAGCGGGGTTGACATCGCATAGCCAGGATTCGGTCCGGTTGCCAGCCAATGACCGCTCATGGCCGAAAGCCGACCTCCGCGAACGTCCGCTTCCGACCCAAAGCAGACATAGCCAGCGGCAATAAAAACCCCCGCTGAAGTGGGGTCTGAGTGAGTGCTGATACCGGTTAAGCAGCTTGTTTCCCGAGGCGTGTCACAGTGGGCGCGTTCCCTCTGCTCCTTCGCGTAATTCGCGAGCCGCGAGGCGCTTATACGATTACTTTGGGAACCGAAAACAGCGGTCTAAGGCCGGATAACGCTACCCTTTCGACAGAAAATCCCTCAAATGCATAAACCTAGCGTGGTCCGACCCGAGATTGGCCGGTCCTCAAGCCGCCGATGCGCATGCTCGGTGCTGCGGGGTCACCAGTGACGCCGGTGGCGACGGTGCAATAACAGGCCCCGCGCTTACATATTGTTACTTACCGGTTGTGCGCTAACGCACGGAGTTGCTCGCTATAATGCTGGTAATGTGCTGTGCCTCACAGCAAAGAACCGTTTTGCGATATTACGATTCAGGGCGTGTGTGACGTGTGCCACCGGAGTTCGGTTATTGCAGGCGGTGCACTTCCTGATCAACAACAATAGGACACAACTGTGCAAAATAGACTCGTGTGGATTAGCCGTGCCGTGGCATTGCTGGTTTTAGGTACGCTGGTGGCAAACCCGGGGTTTGCCGACAAACCTTCGTGGGCAGGCGGTGGCAAGAAGCATGAAGACCGCGATGATCGTGGTGGCGGCAAGCATCGCGATCGTGATGATACCCGCGGTAAGCGGCATTTCGATGAACGCCAGTATGTGCTGGTGCGCGAGTATTACGTGAATGAGGATCGTGCTGGCCGTTGCCCGCCGGGGCTAGCCAAGAAACACAACGGCTGCATGCCGCCGGGCCAGGCCAAAAAATGGCACAAGGGCCGGCCGCTGCCGCGCGATGTCGTGTTTTACGACCTGCCACCGCGACTGGTGGTTGAGCTCGGTGTGCCGCCTTCCGGGCACAGGTTTGTGCGCGTCGCATCCGACATCCTGTTGATTGCTATCGGCACGGGGATGGTGGTGGATGCAATTGACGATCTGGGCCGGATGTAAATAGGGCGAGTTCAATGAACGCGGGCTGCATTGCAGCCCGTTTTTTTGGTTGCCAGCGTTTTGCGGCAAATTATGCAGGCCTTCGACCCCGCACGAAGCGGGGTGTGTATCCATATCGAGTAGCGCAGCTTTTATCTGCCAAGCAGTGTCCGCTTTCGACCCAAAGCCACCGTTCGGGCGGAGCGAAAAGAACCCCCCCTAGGCGGGGTCTGTGTGAGTGCTGTTACGCGTTAGGCGACGCCTCTAGCAAAAATAGCCCGTATTCCTTACACGTATGACATCACGTCTACGCAGACTCCATCGTCGATTCGGTGATCCTCACCCCCACACCGACGTGGCTACTATCTTGCCGTTCGACGCGGAGGACCTCTCCTTTGCATTTCCGCATCATCCTGCCCCCAGCCGTTTTGAGTTCTATCGAAAAGCTGATTGACTCCCCGATTGCATACGTGCCGCTTGTCCAGAAGTACGCTCCCGAGGCGCTCATGTCGCGCGTGACGCCAGTGGCGCTCTTCAGGAACACCCGCATCGCGGTATTGGCCCGCTGGTGTTTTCTCTTTTTTTTTGGTAGTTTTGCTTTCATTTTTCGCCCTTCAAGCTGGTGCGTTAAGTTTGCCCTAGCCCCCGCCCGTCGTGCGTGACTGGCACGTTCTGGAAGCGACTCCTCGCATAGCCAAGTTTAGTAAGCTTACTCTGGCCGCACCGGCAAGCGGATGTCATGCCGCCGGGTGTGTGCGGTATTTCACATAGAATTTTTCAGAATGCGCGTATAAAGAAATCGGTATCCCGAATCTCCTCCTGTTGGATACTGGTAATTGCCGCGCATGGTTTCTCGACCTGCGCGGTTTTTTTTGCCCAGCTGGAAAGCACGATACGCAAACAAAAACCCCGCCGAAGCGGGGTGTGTATGAGTGCTGCTGTGATTACGCCTTCTTTCTGCGGCTGAAACCGAGGCCGGCGAGGCCGAGGCCCAGGAGGGCGAGGGTAGTGGGTTCGGGAACGGTCGCGTTAACCTCCAAGTCGTCGATGGCGTACCACTGGGTCCCCGCGCCTGAACAAAACTCTTATAAAGCAAAGGGACCGCACGACCTGCCGAGCGGTCCCTTTCATATTTCTAGTCTTCCCGAATGATGATGGTTCCAGCGGCCAGCGATGTTCCCTGACACGCCCCACTGATATCCACCTGCTGCCCGGGAGTCAGACTGCCGGTATCGACAAAGCGGCCCCCCAATTCTGTTGACAGGTAGACAACCGTGTCGGTATCGAAGCTGACAACGAACGAGCCTGCACCGGATTCACAAGGGAAGGAATCCGCAGCCAGCAGCAGACTGCCTGCGCCCACACGTTCGATGACACCGCTGGCCTCGTCGTTCCCGCTTTCGTCCGAGGTGTCAACGATAACCAGGGAGGCATTCAAATAGTCGGGGGCCGCCAGGATGAGGACACCGTCGACCATGATCTGTCGTGGCGAGATAATGTCGGCACTGGACAGCGGGTCGCCGGAACGGGAGAGGATCTTTGTGCCGTTCCCGCCGTTGGGTGCAGGCTGCAGTGCGACCGGAAGTTCACCGTTCGGTTGTATCCCCTGGTTCGGATCAACATTCATATTGAATCGGATATCGCTGGCCCCGCTGGCGACGCTGCCATCGAGATCAAGAAAGCCGCCCAGCTCGACGACCAGTGCATCCAGCACCGGGTAGTCGTGGTCATCACGATTGCGTTCACTGAAGCGGCCAACCACGGTGACAGGCCTTTTACCAACCCGTTCCGGTACCAGCAGTTCCGCCAGGGGTATGGCATCACCACCGCTGACATTGTTGATGCCGTCGTTGTCGATATTGTCGAATGCCGAGGTATCTCGGGAGATCAGGACGGTCATACAATCATCGAAATCACCTCTAGCGCCTGCGCCGTAAGAGAACTCGCACAGGAGCATCTTCCCTTCCTCGCGGTTGATTTCCCGGATCACACCGTCCTCGAGGCGCACCAGCTTGGTCGGAAAATCGCGCTGGATCACATCGATGAACACAACCGGCCGGAAGTTGTAGTGTTTCTTGTTGCCGGTCTGGACCACGTGAATCGATTTCGCGTCCATATCAAGCTGCAGGTAGACCGTGCTGTCCGGGGCAACATCGAAACATTTCCGGGGATTCAGATCGAGCTTGTTGTTGCCAGGCAGTTTCGGATGGAAGCTCGGTTCGCCGTTGTTGAACACCAGTTCCAGGTCGCTCAGCGTGAGACGTATCTTGCAATAGGTGCCGGCCGGCACATCGGGACCAAAGGCGAGTGGCCGCGACTCGTGCTCCAGTTTCAACAGATCGAACGGGCCCCGGGGGCGGCCGCTGTACAGGGTGACCTTGCCGTCATCGCCATCAGCGAAGATCTCCACCGCTGTGATCGTGATCAGGATCTTATCGATCTCGCTCAGATTTGCAGGTTTGTCGGTCAGCACAATGCCCACGGCTCCGCTGCCGATACCCCCCGAGCCGCTGCCGGTACCGGCGGACCCAGATCCGCCGCCTCCGCCTCCACCTCCACACGCAGTCAGTATGGCGGTTGCGGCAAAAGCACAAACAAGCCGAGCCAATGAAGTCTTCATCGAAGTGCCCTTTCACAGAATGTGGCAATTCGGGCGTCGACCTGACGCCGGAACCACTGAGGATTTACCTCGAGAACTATCTGCCTAATCCTCACCTACGCTCAATGGAAATTCTATCGCTTTCCAGGAGGAAAATCATCCGTTTGCACAGACCAATTGATCTAGCGCAAACCTTGCCCCATGCCATGAGAATATCGGGGCCATGCAGTTACCATCATCCGGTATGACCAACCTGATCACCACGCATTACCGCGGTGGGAGTAGGGGGCCACTCGCCGCGGAAACCGGCGCGCAAACAAAAACCCGCCGAAGCGGGGTCTGTGTGAGTGCTGAGACAGGTCACGCGGGAATTCTAGGACCAATCGCCTATACGCCTTCTGCGTATGACACCACGTCTAAGTAGGCTCCACCGCTGTTTTGGTGATTCTCACCGCCCCGGTGGCCACCTCAAACTCCCCCACCTGTGGCCAGGGCAAACTCCCCCACCCCCGGCGACGGGACGGACTGACTTTATTCGGTTGAACCGCGC